>Ga0209427_10002297_pt1 | contig 22472 bp, 30 predicted proteins | sample DeeMarSWOR136_30_FD_187465 | JGI IMG/M metagenome (GOLD analysis project Ga0209427, IMG submission 187465) | Marine sediment microbial communities from White Oak River estuary, North Carolina - WOR-1-36_30 (SPAdes) (version 2) | ecosystem: Environmental > Aquatic > Marine > Intertidal zone >...
AGTAGACGCAAGATTTCCCATTTAAGGATTTTTAGATGAGCAAGAAAGCATATAAACCAACAGCATTAAGAAAATTAGAAGGAGTGCGTTCTCATAGTCTCCCAGATCCAGAAAACGTCAAAGAACCGCAACCGGAGACAATAATTCCATCCTGTCCTTCGGATATTAGTGAAGAAGCGAAAAAAGTATGGGAACGATTAACCGAACGTCTTAACAAGGTTGGATTATTTACGGAATTGGATGAAGATACCCTGGCTATCTTATGTCAAATACGTGCATTTATAATTGAGATTCATGGTTTGATTGCAGATGAACAGAATGCGGAAGAAAAAGCAAAATTAGAGAAAAGGGCCAGGCTTCTTTATCAGTTATTTGAAAAATATTCTAAACAGTTCGGTATGTCACCCGTAAATCGTGTTGGGTTGACTATTGGGAAACCCAAAGAAGGTGAGGGAGAGGATTTGCTTGATTGATGCTGTTTTTTAATGAGAAGAAAACCAAATGTATAGAATGCAAGCGAGTTCCAATAATTCTCAAGGGGAAGAAGCGTAATAGATGTCCTGTCTGTCATGTAAAAACATTTATAGAAACACTATGTTGTCACACAAAAGGTGAGTGGCACGGGAAACGATTTGAATTGTTGAAATGGCAAAAAGAGAGGGTTATTGAACCGTTCTTTGGGACGCTTAATGAAAATGGCTATAGACAATACAGAACATGCTATTTAGAAATTCCTAAAAAAAATGGAAAAACGGAATTAGGGGCAGCTTTAGCCTTATATATGTTAGTGGGTGATGATGAGGACGGTGCAGAAGTATATTCTGCAGCCGCAGACCGCGAGCAGGCGTCGCTGGTCTACAATGTAGCTGCGGAGATGGTTAGGAAGCACAGAACACTCAATAAAAGACTGAAAGTGATAGATTCCAGAAAGCGGATTATAGATTACAAGACCAATAGCTTTTATCAAGTGCTATCGGCGGAGGCATATACAAAACACGGGATTAATCCATCGGCCATTATATTTGATGAATTACATGCACAACCGAATGATGAGCTTTGGCGGGTCCTAACCTCCGGGACCGATTATGCTAGGGCGCAACAATTGGTTTTTGTCATGACAACTGCTGGAGTCTACAATAAGGAATCAATTTGGTGGAGGCAAAGAGAAAAAGCACAAGCAATTGAAAGTGGCACGGTAGCTGATAATAGTTTTTTGCCAGTTCTTTATATTGGGGACAAAGAAAAAGATAATCCAGGTGATGAAAAACTATGGAAAGACTTAAACCCATCTATTGGTCATATTTTTACCATTGAACGAGTAAGAAGGGATTATGAGAGTGCCAAATACGATCCAATTGAATACGCGGATTTTTTGCGTTATCGCCTGAACATTCCAATAAGCGATGTTAAATCATTTATTCCCCTTGAGAAATGGGAAAAATGTGGCATTGAACCAATCAGTTTAGATAAATTAAAAGGCAGGGAATGCTATGGTGGTTTGGATTTAGCGAGTACCCTAGATGTTACCGCACTTGTTTTGGTTTTTCCTCCGGAAAAAGATAACGGTAAATATATTATCTTGCCTTATTTTTGGCTTCCAGAAGTAGGGATGGAAGAGCGGATTAGAAAGGATGGGGTCAATTACGATATTTGGGTAAACCAAGGATATATAGAAACCACGCCAGGAGAGGTTTTAGACTATGCTTATGTCATAAACACGATAGATACAGTAGCGCAAACATACGATGTAAAAGAAATTGCTTTTGACAGGTGGGGGGCATCAAAGATTATCCAGGATTTGCAGGCAATGGGGTTTGAGGATGAAAGCAAGCAACATGCTGCAAGACACTTGATATCTTTTGGGCAGGGTTATAAATCAATGTCTCATCCAACCAAAGAGTTAAAAAACCTTGTGTTTAAGGGACAAATATCACATGGCGGAAATCCAGTGCTTAGATGGATGATAAATAACGTTGTTGTAACATTTGATCCAACCATGGCCGTAAAACCAGACAAATCTAAAAGTAAGGAGAAAATTGATGGTGTTGTAGCCACCATTATGGCATTAGATAGGGCACTTAAACATGAGGGTCCAAAGAAAAGCAAGTATGACGGGCCAAATCCAAAAGAATTACCATACATACAATGGAGGTAGCGTGACGGGGACAACCCCGAGGAGTTGAAATACATTTAACCGATTTCCCGACCTGGCCAGTTGGGGATCACGACCAAAGAAGAAGGGCAGATGCGGGCGCCTGCTTTTCCATCCTGTATTGTGCCCTTTTTCTTTGCATGAGGCGAAATGAATATTTTATTTTGCGGTCTCGGTAGCATAGGAAAACGTCATGTCCGCCTGCTTCGGGACAACTTTCCAGAACATGAGTTATACGCCTTCCGTTCTGGGAACGGCAACGGGTCTGCTATTGGTGTTTATGAAACCAACTCATGGGATTTTGTGGAGCAATTGAAACCCGATATCTGCTTTATTACAAACCCCACGCAATACCATACGGGGCGGGCCCTGCTATGTGCAATGTTGCCAAGTCACGTTTTTGTGGAGAAACCCGTATCCAACCAGACCAAGGGTTTATTGGCGTTGCGCATAAAACTCTTTAAACACCGCAAGATATCCATGGTTGGATACAACATGCGCTTTCACCCACGCCTGCAGGAATTAAAGGGGCAGGCAGGGGGCATAAGGGGCGCAACCATAGTGTGTGCCACAGATGCCAGCAAATGGCCGGGGCAGAGGGATTTGAACCACGTAATGCTTGAGCTGTCCCACGAACTTGATTACGCTTCATGGCTTTTCGGGCCGATTTTAGCAATGCATGGCTACACCGAACGGTTTTGGTCAAATTTTATGCTGTTTCACGAGGGCGGGTGTAGTAGTCATATAGCACTGGATATGGCAGCGGATAAAGAGGAACGGTACATAGTTGCTGACGGGGAGTATATAGATTTGCGCGTGAGCGAAGAGGAACGGGACGAAATGTTTTTAAGGCAGTTGGAATACTTTTTCGATTGCGTTAAGGCAGGGCGGGAACCGTCACCAAACGTGGAGGAGGCGACACGGTTGCTGTCAAAAATATTGGAGTTCAAGGCGAGGTTTCCCGTTGGCGGGAATTAAAATAAAACCGCATTACGACCACGCAGGAATCACAATCTACAATGGCCATGTGCTTGATGTACTGAAGCAGATGGAGGGGGAGAGTGTGCATTGTGTGGTTACTAGCCCTCCATATTGGGGGCTTAGGGATTATGGGATTGAGCCGCAGATATGGCCTTGTGGCTGTGAAATTGATCACTCGCAGGGATGTGAGCATGAATGGGAAAATGGCCCCAAATGTATAGATGATGGACAACATGCCGGAGCCATTTATGGAGCGCACGGTGTGAAAAAGGAAACAAGAGAAAGAACTATAGCGGGTCAATTCTGCCTCAAATGCAACGCGTGGAAGGGCTCTCTCGGCCTTGAACCCACCCCGGAGCTATATATACAGCACATGGTAGAGATATTCAGGGAAGTGCGAAGGGTGCTGAGGAAGGACGGGACGGTTTTTTTAAATCTCGGAGATTCTTATATGGGAAGTGGCAGGGCGTACAAGGAACATCATAAAAACCCTGGTTTATCTAAATCGTTTGAGCGTGGAGGTGTTCCATGTGAAGTTTCTTGTGGCACTTCCGGCAGAGCACTTGGAGATTCTCAAGATTGTGGTTGTCTTTGCGAAAATCTATGTGATGGGTGTCGTGAGGTTTATCAGAAAAACAGATTTCGCAACGGTGGTTTGCTCGTTTCCAAGCTAATTTCTTCACTTTCCTTGCCCAACCAGGAGAGTAAGGAATTAGAGAATTACCATTTTGCCACATCGGATTTTTCTCTTTTGGAGAACCACATTTTAACCTCCATTCGGGATTCAGAGCGTTTCTTTTACCCCGAAGACGAGCTGCTTCACGCATTTCTGGAGTCCATGCCTGACTTATTTTTTCAGCGACTTCTGGGCGAGTGCTGGCAGAGGGGTAAGCATGCTTACTGCCTTTTTTGCGGTTACTCATTAATTGACGGTGTTCAGCAGTCCTTAGATAAGTCGGTTTGCACTTGTGGCATTGAGAAGCCTGCGGATGCATCAAACCATCACAAGTTGGACAAGGTTTCTTTGGACTCGGCATACCAAAGTTTAACCAATCCGCTCCCAAATGTCAATCTCAAACCAAAAGACCTCTGCGGCATCCCGTGGCGTGTAGCCCTTGCCCTGCAAGCAGACGGGTGGTGGTTGAGGTCTGATATAATATGGTCGAAGCCGAACCCCATGCCCGAATCGGTCACAGACAGGCCCACTAGGAGCCATGAATACATATTCCTGCTGACGAAGAGCGCAAGGTATTTCTATGATGCGGATGCGGTGAAAGAAAAGGCTAATTATCCGACTGGCCCAAATGCTCCAGATAAAATAAAAAGCCCTTATGCTCAAGGTTTAAGAAAATATTATACTTCAAAAATGGCTGGTGGAGGATCCGGTATAAAGGGTCATAGTGGAGCATATAAACCAGATGGAACCCCAATTTATACTGATACACGCAACAAACGCTCCGTCTGGACAATCACGACACAGCCTTTTCCGGAAGCCCATTTTGCCACATTTCCAGAAGAAATACCAAGAACGTGCATATTGGCTGGCACAAGCGAGAAAGGGTGCTGCCCTGAGTGTGGGAGCCCGTGGAAGAGGATTACAGAAAATAAACCAATGGTTATAAGGCGGTCAGACAGGCGTGAAAAGATGGGAATGGGCTATGCAGCTGGAACTCCCGCAAGTGGAACAATGATAAACCCACCTGAATCCAAGACCATCGGTTGGAAGCCTACCTGTAGCTGTATTTTAAAGCAAGGCTATGACGTACTCAATAATCTTAAGAATGCAAAAATTGTCCCCTGCACAGTCCTTGACCCGTTCATGGGAAGCGGGCGCACCCTGATAGTAGCCAAGAAACTCAGGCGCAGGGCCATAGGGATAGAGTTAAACCCTGACTACTGTGAGATGCCGATAGACGATTTAGCACAGGATTTTTTACCTTTTCCCGTTGGCGGGAATTAGACCATGCAAAAGTGCAGAAACTTCCACGCATGTGGAAACTATCTAAACGTTGGCAGAACGCCTAGCTATTTATTGCGTGAGCGGGGCGAGGAGGGCAAGGCGAGCATGTATTGTCCCGAATGTGCCCGTCAACTAAAGCGTTGGCTTGAGTACAACCGATTTATCGAAATTGTGAAAGAACGGCATCTTGCCGAAAAATGGGAGGTATGAAAGGAGGGAATCAATGAAACTTTATCTTTTGGTCATTTTTATGACGTGGACAATGGGTGGGATACAGAATCAACCCGTCCAACAGGGTATCGTAGACTCCCCTGAACATGCTGCGGTTCACATGTGGACGCAGGAGAGCCAGGAGTATCTGGACGGGCGCACGTTCACAGGCAAACTTTACGAGCTAAATCTTGAGGACAACACTATAAAGGAAGTCCCCATACCAAGGATTAAATTTGGAGGTTGCAATGAATGTCCTAACCACAGTTCTGGCCAGAGCGGGTTCCAGGGGTCTGGCAAACAAACACACAAGGGTTTTATGCAATCGCCCCTTAATTGAATATTCGATAGACCAAGCAAAAGAGTGGGCGGGTCAGCATATAGTTGTATGCTCTGACGACCTTGAGGTGCAACTGCTTGCGGGACGAAAACTGGACAGCATGATGAGGTGTGCGGTTATAGGACGCCCCGAATACGTTTCACGGGACGACACCCCGAAAATGGCGACCCTGAGATATGCCGTAAAGGAAATGGAGCGGATACAGTGTGTGGAATATGACTGTATTATAGACCTTGATGCATGTAACCCTTTGCGTACCAAGGAACACATACAGGGAGCGTTCGATTTATGGCGGGAACATAATTTTGCATGCGTGTATAGCGTGGTCGAGTCTAGGCGAAGTCCATATTGGAACATTGTGGAATTTGACGAGGGCACGGAGAGTTACAGGCGGGTTAAGATAAAGTACGGATTAAGTAGGCAGGAATTTCCGCAGACGTGGGATCAGAACAATAGCATATTTGTGTACAGGGCATCCTGGTTGAAGGACGAATCCAAAAAAACTGCACTGGACGGCTTTTCAATGCCGTTCATCATGCCCCCATGGTCGTTTGTAGATATAGATGACGAGGTTGGGTTCCATGTATGTGAGGCGCTCATGAAGAGGTATATTTTAAAAAAGGAGGAACCATGAAAGTAAAAATGTTTGTCATATTTTTAATATTTCTATTTGTAGCAACGACAAGTTTATATGGATGTGGTGATCGTAAAACAATAGATGGGGTTACTTACGGTACCTATGGGTTGTTAAATGAAGGAAGTAAACGTAATGAAAACATAGAATATGAAGTAATATGGGGGAATGTTGTTTGGAGTGTGATTTTAATCGAAACCATTGTTGCCCCTATTTATTTTTTGGGGTTTTCATTGTTTGAACCAGTTGGGAAGATAGACCATAGTTTACCAAAAGGTGCTGTGAGGGATTGATTCCCGTTGACGGGAAAGGAGAAAAATATGCGGGATGTTGTATTGATTTTATTACTTATTGTTAATGTTATTTTTTTAGTGCAAGAACCAAAACGATGGTGGAATGCTATTGCTGTTGGTTGGGTGAGTGCATTTTTGATAATAAAATATGTTTAACGACCTAGAAAACAAGAGAGTAATCATAGCTGGTGGCAGTGGTTTAATAGGGAAAGCCTTGGTTCATGGATTCAAAGAGGTGAATGCCGATGTCATAAATGCCGATAAGGATGGCGGGGATATCCCATTCAACATAGGGTATCCCGCAAGTAGACAACAGCTATTCAATAAAGCACAGAAGATAGACGTGTTTGTTAATTGTACGTACCCGACGGATTTTGAGGCGCATACATTGGGATGGTTTGAAACGGCAGAAATGGCGTGTGAAAGCATGTTAAAGCACAAGGTACAAGGTAGTATTATACTTTTTGGTAGCATATACGGTGTGGCAGGGCACGATCCTTCGCTTTATTGGGGCACAACCGTGAAACCGCCTAGCGGGGAGTACGTTTTGGCAAAAGGGGGCGTGGTGGCATTAACCAAGCATTTGGCGTGTAAGTATGGGCAATACGGGATAAGGGTGAATGCTATTTTGCCGGGAGGGGTACTGGATGCCAAGCAGGATTTTAGGTTCGTGAAAAAATATCAGGCAAAAGTTCCCCTTGGGCGCATGGCGGAACCCAAAGATTTGGTGGGGCCCGTATTGTTTCTCGCAAGCGAGGCAGGTGCGTATATGACGGGAGTAAGTTTGGTAGTGGATGGAGGGTTAACATGTTCCGCGTAGGAGTGCTTACCACTTCGCGTGCTGATTGGGGCCTTATTCGTCCACTTGTCAAATGCGTACATGACGACCCCGAAACGGAACTATGTCTTTTTGTAACGGGTTCACACTTGGCTCCCTCGTTTGGTCTAACTATCTCTGATATTGATTTTCCCATAAGTGAGCGGTTTGACATTCTTTACGATAGCGATAGTGAGTTGGCAGTGGCCGCCAGTGCGGGTAATGCCATAGATATGTGCGTCCGTGCGCTTGCAAGACAGAACCCTGGTGTGCTTGTGGTGCTGGGCGACAGAAGTGAAACCCTAGCATGTTGTATGGCGGCAAGAATGTTGCGGGTGCCCATTGCGCATATATCTGGGGGTGAGGTTACGGCGGGAAGTCTTGATGACTCATGGCGCCATTGCATAACAAAGTTGGCGTCCCTGCATTTCACATACTGTGAGGAATATAGCAAGCGAGTCATGCAGCTAGGCGAATTTCCAGACAAAGTGTTTAACGTGGGTTTTATTGCACTGGACGGCCTTAAAAAGCGCAAGTGGTTGGGCAGGCGATACGGGCAATTCGTTGTGGCGTGGCACCCGAACACGCTAACGGACAGACTTGAGCAACAAAAGGAAGTGCATTTGTTACTGGACGCATTGGAAAAACGAGACGAGACCATATACTTTGCCAGTGCCAATGCCGATGGTGGGGGGCGGTGGATAAACGAGGCGTTTAAGAAGGTGTGTGAGAATCGGCACAACTGGCATTTTCTCGATATGAACCGAGAACAGTTTCTTGAGCGGTGTAGGGCATCGGATGCACTGATAGGGAACTCAAGTGCGGGGATATACGAAATGCCCGCCATAGGGGTGCCGACCATTAATGTTGGGGATAGACAGAAGGGAAGGTTAATGGCATTGAGCGTTATAGAGTGCAACATTAAGGGTATTCGCTGGGCGCTTAGGTTACTATTTAAAGAGACCTTCCAACAATGGGTAAGAAATGACTATCCACTAAAATATATGGGTAAGGGTGCGGCAAGGAAGATACATGAAATTATCAAGGCAAAACTCAATGAGGGGTTGAGTGTGAGAAAGGAGTTTTATGATTATGGAACCGATTAAAACAGAGAAGGAATATCATGAAAAGGTTTCCCGTCGACGGGAACTGCACGACAAGGAACGATGGACCACACCAGAGCGGGAGGAGCATGAACAACTTGAACTCATGCTAGCGCAATTTGAAAAACGCCATTGGCCAACGGGGGTGAAGGTGAAAACAGACCCCTGCCCGTTTTGTGCCTCACTTGAGTTAGGTATTGACCTACTGACTGTCAACAACCCACACGTACTCAAGGCAACAGATACGGGATTCAGGGTAAAGTGTAAAGTGTGCGGTGCGCTTGGTGCCCGTGCGGTAAACGAAGAGGAAGCAATAGATAGATGGAACATGAGGACTTGGTAAAACAGGCGCTTGCCATACGGGACTTTGAGCAAAAGATTCTTGCCGACCCGACTATCCCCGGCACGTTTCATACATGTTTGGGTCAGGAGTGGACTGCCGTATGCGTGATGAACGCCTTAAAGAAGGGTGACGTGATATTCAGCAACCACAGGGGGCATGGGCACTATCTTGCATGGACGGGCGATTTTGACGGGTTGCTTGCCGAACTCAAAGGAAAACCAAATGGGTGTTGTGGAGGGATAGGCGGAAGCCAGCACTTACACGCTGAGGGATTCTACTCCAATGGCATACAGGGGGGAATGGTGCCAATAGCAGCGGGCGTGGCTATGGGGTTCAAGCGACGCAAGCAGAAAAACGTTGTGGTATGCTTTATCGGGGATGGCACGATGGGGCAGGGAGTGGTGTATGAGACGATGAATTTTATTGATGCCTTTAAGGTTCCATTAATTATTGTTATCGAAGCCAATGCATGGGCAATGTATACACAACAACAAGAGTTTTATCCCGTTATAGGTAATATCGCTGATACCTTTGGAATGTGGCACCAATTTTATGATAGTTATCCAAATGAATGGCCAAGAAAAATCAAAGCAAATATTCAATTATCAAGAGTAAATCAAGAACCATATATAATGGAATTTTGGAAAAACCGTCTTGGCCCCCACAGTAGAGGCAAGGAGACAAGAAGCAAAGAAGAATTGGAACGCCTGTGGGCGGAGGATTGGCTTGAACAGCAAAGATAAAATTAGCATAACATTTTGTCGATGTGATGGATGGATAAAACATTTAAGTCATCCTCAAGCAAGAGGTGTATTTATTGCTCCGAATGAAGCATACCTAAGAGAATGGTTGTTTTGTCCGTGGTGTGGCAAAAAGCTAGAAAAACTATGAAAATAAAACACGCCATACGCAACGAACTTAGGCGGGAACTCTCCGACCCGCAATGCATATTACTGGGTGAAGACGTTGCCTCACCACAGGGCGGGGCGTTCGGGGTCACCAAGGGACTAGTGAACGAATTTCCAACTCAAGTACTCAACACCCCTATAAGCGAACAGGCGATAACGGGCCTCGCAATAGGTTTGGCATTAAACGGGCACAAGATAATTCTTGAAATCATGATGGGCGATTTTCTCACACTCTGCCTAGACCAGTTGCTAAACCACATGAGCAAGATACCCGAAATGTACGGCAAGCGGATAGACCTGCCCATAGTGATACGCACCCCGATGGGCGGGCGCAGGGGATACGGGCCCACGCACAGTCAGAGTCTTGAGCGGTTCTTTGTGGGGATACCCAATATAAAGGTATATGCCATAAACAGGGAAACATATTTTTTGGGGTTATACAAACCACAGAGAACTCCACAAATAGTATTTGAATACAAGACATTATATGAACAGGACATTGTACTTAAAAACAATTACATCTATCCGTATTCGGACATGACGATATTTACATATGGCGAAATGTTGAGAGAAGTGCTTGATGCAATAGGGAATAAAACAACTACGGATATTATATGTCCTACCCGCATTTTCCCGTTGGCGGGAGATGTATTGTTTGACTCTGTAAGGAAAACGGGCAAATTGCTAACGGTAGAAGAAGGCACCCCATTCGCAAGCATAGGCGCAGAGGCAATAGCACAATGCGCGGAGCGGGGGATACTCAAGAAGGCAATGCGCTTGGGGAACGATGGCATAGTGCCGTGCTCAATGAAACTAGAGAATGAGGTGTTGCCAGGGAGGAAGGATATCATTGAGGCTGTCAAGCGTTTGGCTTCCGAATAAGATATTAATATACGGCAAGGGCGGTCACGCCATGGTGGTGAAAGACCTCTTGTTGGCAAACTCCCCCACATGGCACATGGTATTCTATCAGGACGGCGACCGTACAGACTTAGAATATTGGTATGAGCAGGGATACCACATGGGAACGTGCGGAGTGGGTGGGGCGATGAAACATTTGGTCAGGCGCAAAGTGTTCAGGCGATTAAAAAAGGCGGGATACGAATTACCAACCCTGATACATCCCTCCGCCGTAGTGTCAGAAAGTGCAATATTTGGTGAAGGGTGTCAGGTGCTAGAGGGGGCGATAGTGCAGACGGGGGCGAGGATAGGCGATAACTGTCTGATAAACACAGGAGCAATAGTGAGCCATGATTGCAGATTGGGGAGCAACGTTCACGTTGGGCCAGGGGCGACCATAGGGGGCGGGGCAATAATAGGAAACGATTGTTTGATAGGAATGAACGCCACAGTGTTTCTGATGGCGAGGATAAATGAGAACACGGTTGTGAAGAATGGGGAAAATGTGTGAAACAGGAGTTAATGGTCATACCATGTGAAATTTGCGGTGATTATTTTGCATGGATACAAAATCATTATAATACTAAAGTACGGCGAACTTGTTCTCAACAATGTAAAAATAAATTAATGAGCATTGATAGGAAAAAACCTAAAAGAAAGATATCTGTTGTATGCTCTAATTGTGGCGTTAAATTTGAAGTTGGCAAATTTAGACTGAAGCATAAGAAAACAAATAATTGGTTTTGTAGTGTGGGGTGCTTTAAGAAGTGGGAGAGCATCCCGGAGAATAACCCGAATTGGCACGGTGGACCAATTAAAACTAATTGTGGTTATTGCGGGAAATTACTACGACGGTCGAAATCGCAATTCAATGAATATGATGAACATTTTTGTAGCAAGGATTGTTTAGCGAGAGCACGTACAACTTTAATTGAAGTGCAATGTGAATGTTGCGGGAAAACAATTGAGAGGTTACCTAAATATATAGAGAAATACGCCCATCTTTTTTGCGACCGCTCATGCCGTTCAGCGTGGATGTGTGGACCGAACAATACCGCATGGAATGGCGGAACCAAGTCACTCCAATATTGTAACGCCTGGACAGATGAAGAATATAAATCCGAACTCAAGGAGCGTGATGGCAATCAATGTTTAAACCCATATTGCAAACATAAGGACACTCTAATAGTTTTGCATCACATAGATTATGATAAACAAAACTGTGCACCAACTAATTTGATATCCTTATGTGGTCAATGTAATTTAAGGGCAAATGTGCGCCGAGAATGGCATAAGGGATTTTATAGGTCCATCATGAATAAAAGATACGGCTTCAAGTATGACACAAAGCAGCGAAGTTTTTTTCTGTAAATCATGCCTCACCCCCAGTACGAGACCACGCATCACCTGGTATGATGGACAAATTTGTGGAGCATGTACCTGGGCTAAAAGGAAGAAAGAAATAGATTGGAATGCTAGACAGAATTATTTTCGTTCTTTGCATAATAGGCACCCTATTGCAACTATACCTTTCGGTGGTGGAAAGGATTCTATTTGGGTTGCATACAGAGTAAAGAAAATGGGGTGGGCAGACCCTATACTCATGATTGTTTTGCCACACATGGAAACTGAAATAGGGAAATGGAACAGAGAAAACATGTGTCGATCATGGCAGCGCATTAATATTGAGTTAAAAGAAGAAAAGTACCGATCCCTTGCTAGGAAATATTTTGTTGAACAGGGGAGGCCAAAACACCCTTGGGAAACCGCCGTGTCTGCCGTGGTTATCAATCAAACTGCACAACTAGGGCAACAAGCGATTTGTGTTTACGGGGAAGATGGTGAAGTCGAATATTCAGGGAATGAGCAGAAAGATTGGCGAGACCCCATATCGAAAGAATGGTTAATGAAGCACTATTATTATGACCATCTTGATTGGGATATGCCAACAGATGACGAATTTGATAAGATATTTTTTACACAATGGAGCAATTTCGAAAATTGGAACCCCCTAGAGCATGCCGCATTTGCTGAATCAATAGGCATGAAAGTTAGACCAGTCAGAAGTATTGGTACACTAGAAAGAAGATGCCAGATATCGGATTCCCTTGAGTCGATTCATAAGTACCTCCAATTTGTAAAATACGGCTTCGGACGTGCCACGAGTGATTTAAGCATACTTATCAGGGCTGAACTTGAAACACGAGACATATGTATTTTACAGTGCGAGATGTACGATGACGAATACCCCATAGAACATCACAAAGAATTCCTCGACTATTTCGGCATGAGCGACAAGGACTATTGGAACGTGATACGCGAGCACACAAATTGGGACTTGATAGAGGAGACAGGGGATTTTACGCCACGTGAGGTGCAGGGTGTGGTGGTGAGTAAACCTTTTAGGTTGAAGGAAGAGTTTGTGAAGGTAAGGAGGCAAACGTAATGGATATATATAGGTCTGGGCGGACTATTACAAAAGAAAACGGTAAAATTGTAAAAATTGAGAACCATTATTGGAATAGGTTCATTAATTGGCTTATTACTGTGGCAATGATTGGCATTCCAGTATTGCTATTAGTATGGTTGTTTACTGGTTGTCAACATAAACAACCCAAACCCACGCAATGGCTCACGCTTGATGAGGCAAGGCAGGAGTGTCCAAGGTGCTTAGGTGGGATGAAGGCGGTGATGGATGGAAAAAATTAGCTACGTTTGGAGTCATGTTGATAACAAGATAAATGAATGTCAGAAAAAAATTAATGAAATAATAGATTGGATAAATGCCTACGAGAAACGCAAACGTAAACAAGAAGAATGGTTTGATGCACAGGTACGAAAGCTAGAAGAGGGAAACAATGGTTGATATAACAATGTGTAGAGGGGATAATTCTCAATTTGAAATATCAATAGAAATAGGTATTACGGAACCTGAAGTTTGTCCACTGCGCGAAAATTGTTATCGTTATTTGGCAACCCCAGATGAAAAATACCAGAGTTATTTTATTGGTTATCCCTATGAGAACGGGGAATGTGAATATTATTGCCCCATACTTGATATAGAAATATGATTTATCTGGATAAATGCAACTTAGGCGAACTTGAATGTCAAAACGTATCCGAGGCAATACTGGATGGTGAGATATCTACAATAGGTGAACCAATTGACGTGTTTGAGGCGGCACTTGGGTTGCGATTGGGAAGTGATGTGTTGTGTACCAATTCTGGCACGGCGGCGTTACACCTTGCCCTGCTATGCATGAAAAAATATGATTACCAGACCGTACATTTGCCCGCATTAACTTTCCCCGCTACAGCGAATGTTGCAAAATACTGTGGACTAAAGATTGAATTTCATGACGTGAATCCCGATACGTGGTTAATGGAGGTTGACGAGGTTAACGATGCCGATATCTACATGCCCGTCCATTTGTACGGCAACCCTTGCGATTCGGCATGGTATTATCAGAACCCAGAAGCGCAAGTGATATGGGATGCCTGCCAAGCATTAGGTACAACGATAAACGGGGGCGAGGATGTGTGCTCCCTCCCCTATTCAGCTATTAGTTTTAATGCGAACAAGATTATCACCACGGGCGGGGGCGGAGCGTTGGTGGGCGTTCCCGTTGGCGGGAAAATGGTCTACCCCGGCACAAACAATGAGTTGGGCATATTGGGATACAACTACCGCATGACGGGGTTGAGTGCCGCAATGGGGTTGGCACAACTACACAGACTGGACGAGTTCGTTGCGAAAAAAAGGAAGTTCAATTTAATTTATCGAAACGAGCTAAGTAAAGTTGCTTGCTTTCAGGAAACGATAGGGGAACATGTCTCACCTAATTGGTGGTATACGGCGGCCACATTTGAAATGCCTGCGGATAGGTTGCAATACAAACTAGAGGAAAATGGTGTGCCTACACGCCGAATATTCAAACCCTTACCCATGCAGGGAGTATATTGTGAACCCGACCTGACAAAATACCCGAACAGCATGGATATCTATGGGCGAGGGCTTTGCCTTCCCGTTAGCACAAGATGTGAGGAAAAGGATATATTGGAAGTGTGTAAAACAATAAAAATAATTTTGTGAAAGGAGAATGAATTATGCCTTGCCAAAGCGATTATTTAGAAGCGAGTGGACAAGAACTCGAATCAATAAGAGTATGTGAATTATTGGAATATATTTACCCCAAAATTAATAAAGAAATACCAGAATGGGTACATGAAGCCGCAAATCATTATTATGGGAATACTAATAGGTTAGATGAGGCTACAAAAATGTTATGTGAAGCATGTAGGTCTCTAACAGAGGATGAAGTTGAAAATATTATATATGATGCTCACAATAAAACTGCAAGAAAATTAGCAGGATGGTGGGAAAGACACCAAGAGTGGGATGCTAGACGTGTAAAAGAAGAAAAAGAAACTAGGCGAAAAATCATATTAAAAGGACGAGCTTTAAGAAAATTAACGAATGAAGAAATTCGAGCATGGGGGTTGCTGGAGGATTAGATGAACAAAAGCATAAATGAAATGCGTATAGCAAAAAAGGCGTGGGCAGACACACTGCTTGGGAAACCCAACGTGGTTAGCGTGGGCATAGGATACAAGGAAATGGGCGGTAAGCGCACAGATGAGTTGTGCGTTGTGGTCGGGGTAAGCAAAAAGATTCCTCCACAGGACTTAAAACCAGATGAAATTGTACCCAAGGATTTGGGTGATGATATTAGAACGGACGTTATTGAAACGGGCGTGATAAAAACCATTCAGGCAAACCCGAAGGATAGATGGCGTCCCGCCCCTGGGGGCGTAAGCATAGGTCACCCTGCCATCACTGCAGGAACCCTCGGAATGTGGGTAATGAAGGACGGAAAACCCATGATACTGAGCAACAACCATATCCTCGCCGCAGAGAATAATGCCAACATAGGGGATCCCATCCTGCAACCGGGGATTTACGATCATGGTAATTCTGATGACGTGATAGCGCACCTCCACAGCTTCAAGGAGATATACTTTGATGGGGGTGTAAACTTTGTGGATGCTGCCCTTGCGTGGGCAACACCTGAGTTTGTTGATGACAGGGTGCTTGAGATAGGCGAGGTGGTGAATACCCGTAAGGCGTTCTTGGGCATGAAGGTGCAAAAGTACGGGCGCACCACGGGACATACAATAGACGAAATACGACAGACGGACGTGACCGTTAAGGTGGACTATGGCAACGGACGCAATGCATTGTTTGTCAATCAATTAATGGCGGGGGCGATGTGTGCGGGAGGGGATAGTGGCAGTCTTGTAACAACGTACACAGAGGTTGCGCCACCAAAAGAGTGCTGGTTGAATAACTTGTTCAACCGCTCGGCAGACACGCTATTATCAAAGTCAACTCTGAACGTCAAAATGTACCACACGCCAAGGACGGTAAATGAACGGGCGGTGGGGTTACTGTTTGCGGGCAGTCAGGACACAACGGTAATAAACCAGATACAGGACGTGATAGATACATTGGGTGGGTTTGAGGTATGAAAGGTAAAACGATTTTAATTACGGGCGGTACAGGCAGTTTAGCAACTCGCTTTATCGAAAAAGCACTTAGCAGGGAACCCAAAAAACTCATAGTCTATTCCCGTGGTGAGGATGCACAGGTAAAGATGCGCCGCAGAATTGCTGACCCTGAGAATAAGATACGGTACTTTATAGGCGATGTAAGGGATAGGGACAGGCTTTATCGGGCGCTCAAAGGTGTTGATTGGGTATTGCATACAGCCGCACTAAAACACATAGACGTGTCTCATTATAACCCGAGAGAAACCGTATTGACCAACATCATAGGCACGCTCAATACTGTAGAAATGGCCATAGATAATAACGTGAAAAAGGTGCTTATTGTTAGCAGTGATAAGGCGTGTAGTCCATGTAACCTGTATGGTGCTTCCAAAATGTGTGCGGAACAGTTGGCACTTGCATGCAGGGCATATGCCCCTGAGATAATTATAAGCGTGGTTAGATATGGAAATTTTGTTACATCGAGAGGAAACGTTGTCGAGTATTTCAACCTACTAAAGCACCAAGGTAAGAAGGAACTACCCATACATGATTTGCGCAGTACACGGTTTTGGATATCTCTGAATGACGCGGCAGAATTCGCCTTTCAGTGCCTTGATAGCATGCAGGGCGGGGAGATATTCACTCCAAGCATGGCAAGCGCAAGGATAAGGGACGTGGCAAAGGTGATACACCCGAATGCGGAGTTAAGGGATGTTGGATTAAGGGCGGGGGAAAAGCTACACGAAATAATAGAGGATGCTCACGGGGTGCGATGTACGAGTAGCGAGTTACCTGCTAGTTTTGGTGAAGTAAAGGAGTTATTGCTGAAATGAGAAAAATTAATTTTTATTGGACTTGTAGTGATTATGTACACCATGAACATAAATGGCAATGGACTGCTTGGTTATGTGGGCGTATTCAATATTTGTATAAATACATGCAATGGTTTGTATGCATGTGTACAAATGATTGTAGGAAATACAAATGACTACTACCGAACGCCTTCCTGACATAGTAATAGAACAGCACAAAGATGTAAAGCTGATTCTCACACAGATTCTCCCCACGGTCAAGGATGTTATTCGGGGTACGGAAGGTCCAGGGTTAAACATAAACATTATAGGGCCCCTTGCGTTCACGTTTCAAAAGCAGGGCGATAGAACACAGCAGACGTTACAGGCGGGCGAGCAACGCAAGCTATTACCCAAACCAGACACGGCGGGATTCAGGAGTTGCGACCCCGGCCCGTTCTATGTGAGTAAGCGGTGCAAGAAGGATTTCAGCAACATATACCAACGCCTGCCCGAACCAAAACTTGACTGTCTTGTGCGCATGGCCGTGGAGGAGGCGTTCAAGCAGACAACCACCATTGCGGGCGTGGCGAGAGAGTTGGATCTCACGCCGAGCAGGGCAAGGTTTTTTATGAAGCGGTATGGATTGTTAAGGAGTACATAATGGAATTTTATTGGTCTGATAAAAAGTGTGGTGATACGGCAATAGTCTTATGTAAACATGAATTATGGAAAATAGTCCAAGATGCTGCATGTGATTTTTTTGGTGATACAAAACCAATAAAATATAGCATCTTAGCTAATATTATATGCAATAGAGCCAGAAAACAAAAACTAGAAGCACCATTTGAGCACGTATTAGAGGAAACATTAAAACGAGTATTTCAAAAATGATACTCCGCCTTAAAAAAGACGACATGGCGCTCGTGGCCAACAGGGATGGGTTCAAGGAACTTGCACTACCCAAGGAGTTGGACGATTGTGAGGAAGTGCCAGAATACGTGACGCTTCTTGCCACGGTAGGCATGCTATTGGATGCCGATGATGAGGAGTTTAAGGCGTTGGTGTGGCGGAAGTGGGAGGAGATAAGTAATAAGCAATGATTCCCGTCAACGGGAAAAGGAGGTGATGCCCTAATGCCTCAGACACTAATAGTTGCTGAGGTTGGTTGACATCAACCATAATGGCGATATTTGGCAAGCCAAGCGTTTAGCAAACATGGCAAAGCGGGCGGGCGCTGACGTAGTAAAATTCCAATGTTACTTTGGCACCCAACCGAAATACAAGGATTACGAATTCACTGCCATGCAGTGGTTTGATTTAGATGACTACTGCAAAAGAAAAAACATAGCTTGGTTTGCAACCCCGTTCGATTATGAGGCCATAACTTTTTTGCGCGGATTGGGCATGAAGCGGTGGAAGGTTGCATCTGGGTTTGCAAGTAACGAAAAGTTTATGCGTAAAATACGCGAGGCGAGCGATTCAATAAACGGTGAGGTAATCCTGTCAACGGGAATGTGCTTCATGATTGAGGTCGAGAGAGCGGTGCGGATACTCAACCCCAAGTACGTTTTGCAATGCACGAGCCTTTACCCCTGCCCACCCGAACAGACCAACCTTGCAGTGTTAAGAAACCCCTGGTTCAACGGGTTTAGCTCGCACACACGTGATATACATATAGTAATATCAGCCATTGCACTTGGGGCACAATATGTGGAGGTACACGTACACTCGCAGTTGTGCGAGGATTGCCCAGACCATGCGGTAAGCTTGCGACCAGATGAGCTTGCACGTTTTGTAAGGCAGGCAAGAGAGGTTGAGGCGGCAATGGGGAGCACGCAAAAGCATGTGACTGCAGGGGAGGGGGAAGTAAGGGCAGAGATAAGGGAGAGATGTAGTGTCTAATTTATGTCATGGTCGGGTAAGGTCCGGTAAGGTGAGGCATGGTATGTTGCGGTTCGGTCAGGTGTGTTAAGGATGAGTTTGCAAATACCAACCAATTATATTGATTTATTTGCAAACCGTGTTTTGTTTATAATTGCGATAGGGCGGAGTGGAACGAGTGTTTTGCTCCGCCTTCTTGCATCTATGAAGCCAACTGTATTTCTCTATGAACCAGCTGCACTCAAATATTATCCTGGTTATCCACTTGATAATGAGATATTCCTTGGGATGCTTTTTGAGGATTATATTGTTCCACAAATTTCTGGTCGAAATCAAAACCCCAACGAGAATGAGGATACATGGATAGGCAATTATTACACTAACAATTTTCACGGTCAATATTCCCGTAGACGGGAAGTGCTAGATTATATTGAGCGAGAAAATCCGTTATTTATTTTAAAGACCCTAGAAAGCCAGATGCTTTTGCCATCGTTAATTGATATATTTCCTGGTTGCCGATTTTTGCATATCACACGTGATCCAAATGCGATTATAAATTCTATGATAAAACGTGGTTGGTGGACGGACGAATTTATGGCGACGGTAGTTGATTATGTAGATAGGTATAATAATTGCATTAATGTACCATGGTATATAGATGATAATGACAAAGCTCTTTGGAAAGATTGGAATGTTGAAACGCGGACTGCCTGTGTCGTGACAACGTTGACGAAAGAGTGGCTCAGGTTTTCGCACGAAAACGACGCCTGCCAAAACATAAGATACGAAGATTTATGCACGTCACCTGGGCGGTTCGCAGAATTTTTAGCCGTGAAGTACAATCTTGAACCAACAGAGATAACCAAGCGGCACATAAAGAGTATCAGAAAACACAAGCTAAGCGAGTACCCCGATATAGCGGGTTTGATTAGGGAACCTGTGCGGGAACGGTTTTTGGCGTTAAAGAAGGAATTGGGATATTAAGTTTGGACTCTGACGCCCCGGGCTAGAGTTGTCTGAGTCCAATTTAGGGGAGGCCAATGCGGGATGGCCCGCAACATCTCGTTATGCCTCCCTTTCTTTTTTTCTATGATTCACTGGATAACAGGCAGAGCAGGCGCGGGAAAGACATACCACGCCAATAGACTTGCCGAGCAATTACGGGCAGAGGGTAAACCTGTGCTTATCCTTGATGGTGACGAGGTTAGGGACAAGATACGGGATCCCGGTTATGCGGATGGTGCCCGCTTGGAGCACATAATGATGATTGCGGGCATTGCGGAAATTGCCGAGGCGCAGGGGATAGAGGTTATTATTGCCCTTGTTTCCCCGAAGCGAGAATGGCGCAACATGGCGCGGGAGCGATTCAAGGAATCACGATTGATATACATACCTGGCGGAAAATTATGGCCGGGAACCACATACGAAGAACCCACGGCGGATGAACTTCAGCATAGAACCTCCTGACATGACAGACATTATAACCACGGGCGGCATGGCTGCACTGGCGGTGGCGGTATGGCAACTCACTGGCAACCCATGGTGGGGCGTGTTCGTGGCAGGGTTAGTTATGTTTTTGTTCGGGGTAATGGCGCTACTAAAGAGTTGATATGGGATACCTGACACGTTTCTTGAAAGGGGACGGAAAACGGGAGACACGAACTAGCAACACAAACCTGAAACTTTGGGGACTGGGTAGCGGGATACAGACGCACACGGGTGAAAATCTGAGTGAAGAAGACGCAATGAAATATGTTGTTGTGTTTTCTTGCATCCGTGTTCTAGCCGAAGCTGTGGCATCTTTACCTCTCCATATTTTCAAACATCGTGAAAATGGTGCTAAAGGGAAAGATAAGGCAACCGATCATCCACTTTATCAATTGCTTTATCGCAAACCAAACCCAGAAATGACTGCTCAACAATTGCGTGAAATAATGATGGTTCACCTGAATTCTTGGGGAAACTTTTATGGCAATAAAGTTCTTGATAAGCGTGGTCAACTTATTGAATTGTGGCCATTACGTCCAGATAGAATGGAAATTGAACGCATGCCAAATGGTCAATTGCTTTATCGGTTTGCATTGAAAAATGGACAAGAACGTTTATTAACTAGGCGCGATTGCCTACATATCCCTGGTTTAGGTTTTGACGGTGTGCAGGGATATGGTCCACTTTCTATGTCACGTGAAGCGATAGCACTTGGGTTAGCCATGGAAAAATATGCAGCCAAATTTTTTGCCAATGATGCCAGACCTAGTGCAGTTATAACGCATCCAGGGGATTTAGGTGATCGGGGGCATGAAAATTTACGCAAAAGTTGGGAGAAAATGCATAGAGGTTTGGATGCAGCGCACCGAATAGCCATACTTGATGAAGGGATGGAAATCAAGGAGATAGGAATACCGCCGAGAGACAGCCAATTTCTGGAAGGGCAAAAGTTCCAACGTGAACAAATTGCTGGATTATTTAAAGTACCACCCCATCTTGTGGGAGATTTAGATAAGGCTACATATTGTTTACCTGCCGAAGTGGAAGTTTATACTGAATCAGGACCAAAACCAATTGCGGAAATTAGGGCGGGAGAAAATGTTTGGAGTCTTAAAGCGTTTCGACAATGGAAATTATCCAAAGTAAACAAGTCTAGTTGTACGGGAATTGATCGAATCTATACCATTAAAACCGAGAACAGAACAATTCGCTGTAATGGTCGCCACCCCATACTTGTTAGGAGAAAATATCATCACTTTTTTCCGTATTACATATTAGGACCACAAAAAAGGGTGTTTTGGCAAAACGAATGGATTAGGGCTGACATGTTAAAAGTTGGCGATACCATAGTTAATCTAAAATGTTTGCCAGACATGAATTCAGATCAGACGCCAACACGGAAAGCAACTATTCCATTTATGGAGTTTTGCGGGTTATTGTTGGGTGATGGGAATATTATCAAATCACAAAGTAGTTCTGGATATGTAACGATAGCACGTTCCAGGGTGGCCACATATATGGATTATTATCGTGATGTCATGAGGTCACTTTTTCGGCAGGGGGGGCAGATATACCGCCATGGCGAAGCTCATTGCATGGCAAAACTAAAATGGAGTGATGTTAATCAAATAAGATTTGAGTCAAAATTTGAAAATTCATCCGCAGTAATAGCCAAAAGATATGGGGTTAGCAAGGATACAATAGAGGGCATTTTGGCTGGTCGTAGTTGGAAGACAAAAGCTAAAAAGTCACCAAAAAGAAAAATCAAACTACAAGAAGGCGAAAGACAAACACGATTTAGTTCGGTGAGTGCCTGTGATGAATTGATTGCGCTTGGATTCAGTGGCAATGCTCACACTAAAAGTGTTCCGAGCTGGGTTTTTAAGTTGGGTGCCGATTTACAGTTGGGTTTTTTGCGTGGATATTTAGATGCCGATGGTTCTGTTGATAAAAAAGGCCGGATAGCATTTCATTCGTGTAATGGTAAATTATTGTCCCAGATTCGTCATATTTGTATGGGGTTAGGCATCCCAGTTACAAATATACGCTTTGCAAATCGTGAAACTATTTTGCCGAATGGTGCAAAAGCACAGAATCCGTTGTGGACATTTACATGCT
>Ga0209427_10002298_pt1 | contig 22471 bp, 17 predicted proteins | sample DeeMarSWOR136_30_FD_187465 | JGI IMG/M metagenome (GOLD analysis project Ga0209427, IMG submission 187465) | Marine sediment microbial communities from White Oak River estuary, North Carolina - WOR-1-36_30 (SPAdes) (version 2) | ecosystem: Environmental > Aquatic > Marine > Intertidal zone >...
ACGATTTTTATATTTAAGATTTTTGATCCCGTATGGATTTTAACTCAGGGAGGGCCAGGAACAGCTACAGAAACACTTAGCCTTCTCACCTATGATACAGGATTAAAATATTTAGATATAGGCTATGCGATGGCAATGGGAGTCCTTCAAATAATATTTATGATTATTTTAGCAAATATCTTTTTAAAATTCACCACAAGCAGCAAGATAAGTTCACAGAGGTGATACGTTATGGGAAAAGCAATTTTAAAAGTTGGTGAGAGTTCTAAAAAAAGAGTTTTATTGAGCATTGTAAGATGGGTGCTAATTTTACTTGTATTGTTACTATTCTTATTTCCAGTCTATTGGATCATCAGCGGATCTTTTAAAACTATAAGTGAATTTTATAACAGACCACCCTCTCTTGCCCCACATAAACTAATGTTTGATAATTTTAAAAGTGCATTATCCGGGAGGGGCTCAAAAGGTTTGATAGATAGTGCAATAATAGGTGTAACAGTCACTATCTTGACAATGATCATTTCAGTACCTGCAAGCTATTCTATCGCTCGATACAGTCCTGGTGGTCAGCATATCTCCTTCTTCATTTTATCAATCCTTTTTCTGCCACCTGTGATTGGAGTAATACCTTTATTTTTCATATTTAAAACTCTGAAACTTTTGGATACCTATTACGTTTTATTTTTAAGTTATATGTTCTTTAACCTACCATTCTGCATATGGATAATGAAAGGTTTCTTTGAAGATATTCCTGTTGAACTAGAACAGGCAGCTATGGTAGACGGTCACAGCAGGTTTAAGGTTTTTTTCAAAATAGCAATTCCGCTCGCAAGGGCGGGAATTGCTGTAGCAAGCCTGTTTGCATTTATATTTTCATGGAACGAGCTTATGTTCGCCTCGATTTTCGGAAGGAATAATGTGCAAACATTGCCATTAGCCTTACAAGATTATATTGGAAGTACAGGAATTGCGTGGGGTGAATTGTCGGCTTTGGCGACGATTGCAGCCATTCCAGGGATTTTATTGGCCATTTTCATGCAGCGGTACATTGTAAGAGGTTTGACCTTCGGTGCGGTGAAAGGTTGAGTTCCCATGAATAATACATCACTTGTAACGACACCGTTAGTGGAGCAGGGTGAGAATACGTTGTCACTGAAAGGCGTTCCAAAAGGAGGGTGAAATGGAAAATTTCGTATATTACAATCCAACGAAGATCATTTTTGGAAGTGGTGTAGAACGCTCTGTGGGTGAAGAAATGAAAAAGTATGGATCGAAGGTGCTCCTTCACCGCTATGGAGAAGATTATGAGACAAAATCCGGCTTATTGGAGAGAGTGATTAAATCCCTTAAAGATGCCGGTCTAGAAATATCTGAGTTGATGGGGGTAAAACCGAACCCACGATTGAGTCTTGTACAGGAGGGCATCAAACTGGTCAGGGATAAGGGTATCGATTGCATTCTTGCCCTTGGGGGTGGAAGTGTCATTGACTCCTCAAAAGCAATCGCTTTTGGCGTTCCTTATGAGGGAGATGTCTGGGACTTCTTTTCAGGCAAGTCAGTTGTGGAAGAAACATTGCCTGTCGGCGTCATTCTCACCATTCCTGCTGCAGGGAGCGAATCAAGTGGAAGTGCGGTGATCACCAATGAGGAAGGCTGGTACAAACGTTCCATCGATGGGGTTGATCTTATAAGGCCTAAGTTCACAATGATGAATCCGGAATTGACCTTTACGTTGCCTCCCTATCAAACTGCCTCCGGGGGATGCGACATAATGTCCCACGTAATGGAGCGCTATTTTTCAGTAACATCGCATGTCGATTTAACGGATAAGCTCTGCGAAGGAATATTGAAGACAGTGATAATAAATCTACCAATCGTTCTGAAAGAGCCGGAAAATTACAATGCCCGTGCAGAAATCATGTGGGCCGGCTCTATTGCCCATAATGATTTGGTGGGCACGGGAAGAGTGCCTGCATGGGCCTGTCACAAGATTGAACACGAACTGGGAGGAATCTACGATGTTGCTCACGGTGCCGGATTAACCGCCATTACCCCTTCATGGATGCGATACGTGTACAAAGAGAGGTTGAATATGTTCATAAAAGCTGCTGTACGGGTGTGGAATGTGGAGTATGATTTCGATGAACCGGAAAGGACCGCTCTCGAAGGGATCAATCGATTGGTCAAATTCTACAAAGATGTGGGTATGCCTGTCACCCTCAGGGAGTTGGGAATACAGGATGACAGGTTTGAGGAGCTCGCTTCTAAATGTGTCGAAGGTGGACCTGTTGGATGGTTCAGGCCACTGGATAAGGAAGACATTATAAAAGTGCTCAAAATGGCAAGGTAAAATAAGAGAAGTAAAATTAGATATTCAGTTAGACTAACCTGATCCGCTTATAAAGTGGTGAAGTGCAGAAATATCTTACATTAGGAGGAAGAAAATGAAAAGATGGTATTACATGGTTTCAATGGTTGTTTTATTTATTTTAGTATGCACTTTCGTATATGCTGCAGGAGGGAAGAAAGAGAAAGGAGCGTTGACATTTGTGCTTGTACCAAAAGGTGTTCATCCATGGTATGAGCCTGCAGGTGAGGGTTTTAAAGACGCTGCTGAAGAAATTGGAGGCATAAATGCGAGAGTTGTTGCTCCGGCAGAATGGAGCGGTGAGGCTCAAGTAAGGGTGGTGGAAGATCTTGTTTCAGAAGGAGTTGATGCAATTGCAACAGACGTATATGATGTTGGTGCAATGGTTCCTGCGATAAATGAGGTCGCTGATCGGGGAATTCCAATACTTACATTTGATGCACCAGCTTATGAATCTAAAGCAGCTCTTTTTATTGGTACTGACAATATAGATGCAGGAAATGTACAATCAGAAGCATTTGCCAAACAGATGGGAGGAAAAGGTAAATATGTAGTTTTCGTTCAAGATTTAGCTGGACTCGACATAAAACAAAGGGTTGAGGGCAATCGTATGATAACAAGAAAACATCCTGATATGGTTGAGCCGGTAGATGTACAGAACACTCAATATGACATGTCTATTGCTCTCCAATTAGCAGAAAATCTCCTTACTGCACACCCGGACATAAAAGGGGCTATAGACATGGGTATGGATGGTTGTACTGCAATGTATAAAGTTCTTAAAGAAAGAGGATTACCACCAGGTGAAGTAAAAGTCATTGGCTGGACTGTTCTTCCTGATGTAGCACAGGGAATTAGAGAAGGTTATATAACTGGAAGTATTCGTCAGAATCCTTATGCTATGGGATATCTTTCATGCTATGGTCTTAAGTTTTTAATTGATGGTAAAAGACCAACCACAGATAGATTTTTCACGGGAGTTACTTTGGTAACGAAAGACACTCTTGATACTATTGAGGAAATCAATAGAGAAAAAGCTATAAATATGCGAGAAGGCTTTAAGAAAATTTGGAAGTGAATAGGTAAAGATAGATATTTATTTCACAGGAAGTCTCGGAGCGATGTAATCATTGCTCTGAGACTTCCAAATTGTTGTTTAAATATTTTAAAGATAGAAAATAAAATTTGTCATATGGTAGTTATTAGTATTCCCTAGGAATTTATGTAATGGGTGAGCATGATATTTTTTTAAGATTAAAAAACATTTCTAAAGCTTTTCCAGGCGTACAAGCATTAGATAAAGTTACAGTAGATATTCAAAGAGGAGAAGTACATGCAATCATTGGAGAAAACGGTGCCGGGAAAACAACGTTAATGAATATTATTTTTGGAGCTCTTAATGCTGATGATGGAACCATGTATATTAATGATGAAGAGGTTAATATAAGAAAACCAAAAGATGCATTAGATTGTGGTGTTAATATGATCTTTCAGGAAATAACTCTAATGTTAGAACTTACAGTTGCAGAGAACATATTCATAGATAGATTATTTCAAAGAAGTAAAATGCCTTTTGTAAGATGGAAAAAACTATTTAAAGATTCCAAAGAAATCCTTGAGAGATTGGATATTCAAATTGACCCTAAAGCATTAGTGAAAGATCTAAGTATTGGTCAGCAACAATTAGTTGAAATTGCTAAAGCGGTATCCGCAAATATTAAAATAGTTATTATGGATGAACCAACTTCATCTCTCTCTGGTTCAGAAACACAAAAATTATTCAGTATAATAAACCAATTAAAGAAACAGAAGGTCTCAGTCATTTATATAACTCATAAATTAGATGAAATTTTCAAAATTGCTGATAGGGTTACTGTATTAAGGGACGGGAAGTGTATTGATACACTTTATGTAACTAAAACGAATAAAGAAGAGTTAATATCCTTGATGGTAGGAAGATCAATAGAGGACGTATATGTGAAGGAGGAATATACAAAGGGTGAAATTATTCTGGAGGTGAAAAATCTTAATAGAGAAGAATTCTTTAAGAACATAAGTTTTATCTTACGGAGTGGAGAAATATTGGGGTTTTATGGTCTGGTCGGTGCAGGAAGAACTGAATTAGCACTCTCGATTCTAGGTTTTTATCCATTAGAAGGAGGAGAAATCTACATCAAAGGTAATAAGGTGCGAATCAATACACCAAATGATGCAATATTAAATGGGATTGGCTATCTTCCAGAAGATAGGAAAACACAATCTATTTTCAATACCTTGACCGTAAAAGATAATATTACAGTCTCGAATATAAAAAAATATAGCGATTTCTCTTTTATTCGTAAGTTTAAAGAGATAAATGCTTCGAATGAATACATTCAAAGATTAAATATTCGTACGCCATCTGTTTATCAAATGGTTGTTAATTTGAGTGGTGGAAATCAACAAAAAGTAGTTTTATCGCGTATCCTTGATGTAAAACCAAAAATAATGATACTCGATGAACCAACTCGGGGGATAGATGTTGGAGCAAAAGCTGAAGTACATCAAACAATTAAGGAACTTGCAGGATCCGGAATTGGAATAATGTTAATATCATCTGAAATGCCTGAAATATTAAGAATTGCTGATCGTATTATCACTATGAGAAATGGAGAAATTACTGGTGATTATATGAGAGATGAGGTAGATCAAGAGGTGCTTTTAAAAGCGACATCGTTATAAGGGATAAATATGTTTAGAAATACAAATAAGGAAATAAATACTCGGATATTTAAGTCAAGACATATTTCTGATGAAGCCTCACTGTTGATTATTTTTCTTTCTCTCATAATGATAATGAGCATAATATTACCTCGTTTCCGTACATTACATAATATTTTAACTGTAATACGACAATTTTCTTTAGTTGCAATTGTAGCAATGGGCGAGAGTGTTGTATTAATTTCTGGGGGATTCGATCTTTCTGTTGGATCTATAGCAGCCCTCACGGGTATATTTTCCTGCCATCTAATGGTTACCTTTATGTGGCCAATATGGATAAGTGTTTTTCTTGGAATATTATTAGGGGCATTATGTGGAGTTTTCAATGGAGTTCTCATAACAAAAGTCAAAATTAATCCTCTTATCGCTACCCTTGCATCTAGTTGGATTTTTATGGGAGTAATATTGATAACAACAAAAGGTTGGCCTGTTATTAATATGCCCCAAAAATTCAATTTTCTTGGTCAAGGCTATTTTTTAGGCATTCCTTTTCCAATTATCATAATGATCGTTGTTGGTGTGATATTAACAATTTTTCTATCACAAACGATATACGGTCGATTTATATATGCAATAGGTGGAAATGTAATTGCGAGCAAATTATCCGGTTTAAATGTAGATAGAATGAAAATAATAGTATTTATACTTTGTGATTCGCTCGCTGCTTTAGCAGGTATAATTCTATGTTCTCGAATGGGCTATGCACAAGCTTCGAATGGAGAAAATTGGCCTCTACCTGCAATTGCAGCAGCTGTAATAGGAGGTGTGAGCCTATCTGGAGGAAAGGGAAAAATATATGGTGTAGCCATAGGTGCTGCGTTATTAGGAATTATTAGTAATATCCTTGTGCTCCTTCATATTTCTTCTTATTGGCAAAGTCTAATAAGCGGTTTTATCGTAATTGGAGCAGTATCAATTGATGCGATTCGTAAGTCACGAGAAGAAATCTATAAGAAGCGAAGAATATAAAATAGTTCACTTTTATCAGTTCATTAGTTTACACAGTTTATTTAAAGTAGTAGTGATGATTATACAATAAACCTTAAGCACATACTATAATAAAGGGTTCTTAGATGGATATACAAAAAATTGAAGAAATAAGAAGCAATGTCAGTAATGATCCACTAATTAAGTTGAAAAGAGCATTAATTACTTATGATCGAGAATTAGCAAAGAATACATTGGAGGATATAATAAGACAAAAAATCGATCCGCTTATGGCATTAAGCTCAATGACCGGGGTTATGAAATTAATTGGTGATGCTTTTGAACGTGAGGAACTGTTTCTTCCTGATTTAGTTGGTTCAGGAGAAACTATGCTTTCTGTAATGCCCATTCTTCAAGATGAGATCAAGAAGGCGGGAAAAGAGAAAAGGAATTTAGGTAAAGTAATTCTTGGAACAGTTCGAGGTGATGTACATTCAATCGGTAAGACTATGGTAGGAACGTTATTAACAGCGAATGGGTTTGAAGTATTTGATTTGGGAGTAGATGTCTCAGCTGGCAAATTTTTAGAGGCTATAAAAAAGTATGATCCTGATATTATTGCAATGTCCGCACTTTTAACTACGACTGCTTTAGAACAGAAAATAATAATTGATACATTATCCAAAGAAGGATTAAGGAAACATATAAAAGTTATGGTTGGTGGTGGGGCCATAACTGAGGAATTTGCGATGGACATCGGTGCGGATGGTTATGAATCAACTGCTCCAGCGGCTGTAGGGTTGGCCAAGAAATTACTTCAAATTGAGTGAATTAGATATTTAAATAGGGCATATATTTTTGGAGAATTCATTATGTTCAAAAAAGGTTTTAAACGAATTTTTAAACCACTGAAATTGTTATCAGAGGAAGATGTTAATGCTATTCATGCAGTGACCCTGGATATTTTGCGAAATACAGGGATAAAATTTGTTAGTAAATGGGCACTCAATTTTTTAAAAAAACATGATTGTATTGTTAATGATGAAGACCAAATTGTGAAATTTCCAGAAGGTTTAGTTGAAGAGTGTATACGAAAAACTCCCAGTAGTTTCCGGTTTAAAGCGAGAGCTGAAAAAGATGATGTGATATTTTGTAAAGATGTCGTGTATTTTCAAGAGGCACCTGGTATGCACATTCTCGATTTAGAGACGTTTAAACCTAGACCACCGACTAAGCAAGAATATATAGATTATGTAAAAGTATTAGATTATTTACCAAACTGCCATCTTACTTCACCATATCCGTATTTTGGTTATGAAGAAGTGCCTGCTATTATGCTCATGCCAGAACTCATGGCAATAAAATTTAAATACTCGAGTATGCTTGGCTTATCACCCTATCAAAGCGATGCTGAAATATTTATTATTCAGATGGCTCAGACTGTTTCTACTGAAATTTGTGGTGTAATAAGTCAAGCACCTCCTTTAACATGGTTTGATAACGCTATTATGCAGGCGAGAAGATGTATCGAAGCCGGATTTCCTGTTGGACCTTGCTCTGGGACGACATTCGGAGCAACTGGTCCTGTTACGCTTGCTGGTACTGTGGCAAAAACAAATGCAGAATTAATATCAATGTTAGTTTTGGTTCAACTTCTTAAACCTGGCCATCGAACTTTAATGTTACTATTCGAAGTTCCTCAAAATATGAGAACCGGGGCTCCTGCATTTGGGCAGATTGGATCAACAATGGCAAATGCTCTGTATAACCAAATGTGGAGATGGTATAATATACCTTTAGAAGCTTGTAGTCCTGGATTTATAAATGCGAAAACTCCTGATTTCCAATCTGGCTATGAAAAAGCAATCAATGGAATAATATCTGCGGTATCCGGGGCTAATATAGTTCAATTTCATGGTTGTATCATGGGAGAATTGTCTGCGCACCCTGTACAGGCAGTAATGGACGATGATATAGCAGGTATGATCGGAAGATTCATAGAAGGTGTGGATGTAAATGAAGAAACATTAGCATTAGATTTAATACACGAAGTAGGGCAATCTCCAGGACATTATCTGGGGAAACCCCATACCGCAAAATGGTGGAAATTAGAACAATTTATACCGAAGGTTGCAGATAGAACAGCTACGTATGATGATTGGTTAAAAAAGGGGAAAAAATCATCTATAGATCTAGCAAAAGAGAAAACCAAAGAAATTATTGAAACACATAATCCGATACCATTAAATGATAAACAGGAGGAAGATATACAGCGTATTCTTGAAGATGCCCGACAATATTATAAGAAAAGAGGCATGTTATAAAGACAAAATTAATTTTAAATTAGAATACATAAAATTTCTATGGAAGAACAAGAGTGTTACAATGTCTGACCTTAGATTAGATGGAAATGATGGATAACACATAATATTTTGGTATGTATCCAGAGGGTACCGAGACTAGGAATACCATAGAAGGGATTAGTAGAACTGATCTATATAAAATATCACAGGGGAAGAGAGAATTGAAAGAGTACGTAATCGCACATGACCTGGGTACTTCGGGAAACAAGGCGACACTGTTTGATTCCGAAGGAAGACTGTGTGCAAGCAGCTTCAGTGGTTACCAGACGATGTACCCCTATCCAGGGTGGGCAGAACAGAACCAGGCTGATTGGTGGGGTGCAGTAAAAACCTCGACCTTGGATTTGTTGCATAAATTTACAGAGGCAAAGAAGAATATTGTTGCGATAAGCTTCAGCGGAACCATGATGTGCTGTTCTCCTGTTGATGCCCAGGGGGACCCGCTTTACAACGCTATAATCTGGAGTGACCAGAGGGCCTTCAAACAGAGGGAGAGGCTTTCGAAGGAAATCGGCGATGAAGTTGCGTACAGAGTGACAGGGACGGTATTCATTGCAAACTACCTTGCGGCAAAGGTTTTGTGGTTGCAGGACAATTACCCGGAAATATATAAGAAGACGCACAAATTTCTCATGCCAAAAGATTTTATCGCCTACCATTTGACAGGTGAGTTTGTCACCGATTACTCCGATGCATCAGGCACGAACCTCTTCGACATACAGAAAAAAGAGTGGAGTCAAGAGATCATTGCACGAATCAATATTGATGCTGGCAAGCTGCCTACCACCATCCCATCGACAAAGATCGTGGGTAAGTTAAAAAAGAGTGCAGCCGATGAGCTTGGTTTACCGGATGGAATACCTGTTGTGATCGGTGGAGGTGATGGCCCGTGCGCGACAGTTGGGGCCGGTGCCTCAAAGCCTGGTGATTGTTACAATATATACGGAACATCCTCATGGACATCGGTGACGACCGATACACCGCTTTACGACAGATTGCAGAGAACTTTTATTATTTGTCACCTCGATGAAAACCTCTACATGGGTGTTGGTACAATGCAGTCTGCAGGGGGGTCCTTCGAGTGGTTGAATGGCTGGATAGGAGGTGTTGAAAATCTGTTCGGGGGAGCGATCGATGTGTCATCCTATGAGATGCTGTCCCTGGAGGCAGAAAAATCGGTACCAGGATGCAATGGAGTAATTTTTCTTCCCTATTTGATGGGTGAGAGAAGCCCCTATTGGGACAGTGAAGTAAAGGGTGCGTTCTTGGGGCTCACACGGGTTGCCGGTAGATCTCAGATCATTCGATCGGTCCTCGAAGGCACTGTGTACCATTTGAAGCTCATACTGGACATACTGGAGGAGAACGGCTCTGAAGTGAGTGAAGTACGGCTGATTGGAGGAGGAGGGAAGAACAGATTCCTGAGAAAACTGATGGCCGATATATGGGGAAAGCCAATCGTTGAAATGCACTATATGGAAGAGGCAACCTCATTGGGGGCAGCAATTGCGGGGTTCGTTGGTGTGGGAGTGAGAAAGAGCATTCTGGAAGCTGAATCAATGATACAGAAGAAAAGTGTTATCCATCCTGAAGAAAAAAATACAGAAATATACAGCAGATATTATGAAGTTTTTAAAGAAGTATATTTGGCATTGAAGCCTATTCATTATAAACTTGATAGACTGATCAAGCAATCGCCAACAGATCAATAGGACCATACTTTTTTTATAAAAAATTAATCTAATATTTTCTGATATTGATCGATGAAAAATAATTTATAAAGGATTTGTATATGAATTCAAGAGAACGGGTTTTTAATGCAATCTCTCATAAAGAAGGTCCCCTTGCAATCGATTTTGGCTCATTACATTCATCGTTACATGTTGATGCCTATAAAAGTGTAATTAAATATTTTGGATGGAAAGAACATAACCCAAAAATACAGGATTGGTTTCAGATGATTGTCTTTCCATGTGCCGATTTACTCGAACGTTTTGGTGCAGATTGTATTCCAATATACACCAATCCCGGTAAAAATTGGAAGTTCGAGATTATTAAAAAAAATAATTCTGAATACTTTACAAATGAGTGGGACATTCTTTTGAAGAAACCAAAAGGGGGGTACTTTTTCGATTTATGTAGTAATCCTTTACAAAAGGCTGATTCACTTGAGAAAATTAAAGAATATCAATTCCCTGATCCTGAGGATCCTTCACGTATTCAAGGATTAAAAGAAAAAGTTAAAAATCTACGGAAAAACACTGAAAAGGCAATTATTTTATTTTGTCCAACAGCAGGTGTTTTTGAGCATTCCTATTTTCTTCGGGGATTAACTGAATTACTGATGGACCTGGTAATAAATCCAGATATTGTTGATTATCTTGCAGCTAAGATATCTGAGTGGCAACAATCGTATTTTTCATATGTACTAAAAGAAATTGGTAGCTATGTTGATATCGTACAGATTGGAGATGATCTAGGTACTACGAATGGACTTATATTTTCACTCGACATGTATAAAAAGTACTATAAAAAAAGGCATAAAGCTGTTATTGATGCTATTCGGAAAACATCGAAAGCTGTTATTTATTTTCACTCTTGTGGTGCTATACGTGAAATTATTCCTGAACTTATTGATATCGGTATAGATATTCTTAATCCGATTCAAGTGAGGGCAAAAGGAATGGATAGTAAAGATTTGAAAGAAGATTTCGGTAGATATATAACATTCTGGGGTGGAGGATGTGATCCATACATTTTAACTTCTGGATCGAATGATGACGTAAGAGAGGAAGTGAAAACACGTATAGAACATTTAAGTCCAGGTGGAGGTTTTATTTTTGCTCCCATTCATAATATACAGACAAATATACCAGCCGAAAATATTGTTACAATGTTTGAAACCGCTCTTAAATATCGTTAGGAAATTATTTAATATAATTTTTATTCACAGTAGAAGCATTTATCTAATATGAGGTGATATTTAATGTACGATATATTTTCGTATTGAATAGGGTCTTTGCGGGAGAGTTATATAATGATTGAGGTATCAAAACTTTATAAAATATACGGCACTCAAACGGTACTGAACAATGTTACATTCAAGGCAGAGAAAGGTGAAATAGTAGGTTTATTAGGTCCGAACGGAGCAGGTAAGTCAACGCTTATGAAAATCATCGCATGTTTTATTCCTGCGACTTCTGGATCTGTGAAGATAGATGGATTTGATGTAAATGAAGATTCATTAGAGATACGAAAGAGAATTGGCTACCTTCCTGAAAAAGTTCAGCTTTACAGAGATTTGACTGTAGAGAAGTTTCTCGAATTTGCTGCAAGCATAAAAGGTGTCTCTCGAGATGATTATAGAGACCGCATGGCTGAAGTTATGAATATATGTGGTATTTCACTTGTTGTAAAAAAGCCCATAAGGAAGTTGTCAAAGGGTTATTGTCAGAGGGTGGGGATTGCACAAGCACTTATCGGAGACCCAGAGCTTCTCATTCTTGATGAACCTACTGTTGGTCTGGATCCAAGACAAATAGTTGATATCCGAAAGATAATTAAAGAGCAGTCAGGGAAAAAGACAATTCTTTTAAGTACTCATATTCTCCAAGAAGCGAGTATGTTGTGCGATACAGTAATAATAATAGCCAATGGACGCATTATAATAAAAAATACCCAGCAGTACTTATCCGATTCGCTATCAGGAGAACATCGATTGCGTTTATGCATTCAGGGACCTAAACAGGATGTGCTTTTGGGAATACAATCACTTGGGTATGATATAACCCACGAGCAGACTATTTCTGAATCAGAACAGATATATGAATACAGTATTTGTGTTCCGGACAATAGAGAGTCAAAAGGATGTATGGCCCGTTATATTTCGAGCCGATGGACCTTATTAGAAATGACTACATTTAGGATTTCACTTGAAGATATTTTCATGGATGTAACGAGAGAAAATAAAGAGTGAGAGTTTTGAAAAACGTAAAGTATATCGCAAGAATGGAACTACAGATTTACTTTGCATCGCCTATTATTTATATCTTGGCTACAGTGTTTTTATGTATTTGTGGCTATATGTATTGGGATCTTTTTACCAATTTTAGTGAATACAGTTTCAGAGCGATTAATTTAGATAAAATGACTATGAATGAAAACATAAGCGCAAATACGCTTGTTTTCACGCCCTTATTTTCATATATGGGATTCTTTCTACTCCTTATTATTCCGCTTATGACAATGAGACTTTTTTCCGAGGAGAAAAAGATTGGAACAATCGAGCTACTTCTTACTTATCCAACGACAAATATTGAAATTGTATCTGGCAAATTATTGGCGAGCTCTACAGTTCTTTTGATCATGATCGGCACAACTTTTCTTTACCCTTTAATGACGTGTATTTATGGAGCGGTAAAATTCGGACCGTTAATGGCTGGATATTTAGGTCTATTTTTACTTGGAATTGCGATCATGAGCGTAGGGATTTTTTCTTCCTCGCTTACGGAAAATCAAATAGTTGCTTCAATAATTACATATGGAGTAATCGTGATTCTTTCAACCATTCAGTGGGCTAAAGCATCTGTACCAAAGGTTGTAAGTCAAACACTTGGCTATATGTCAATAAGCACTCATTTGAATACATTATTAAAAGGGGTAATTGATACCCGTGATATCGTTTATTTTATGCTTTTTTCCTTTTTCTTTCTATGGCTTACTTTGAAATCACTTGAATCTGAAAGGTGGAGAAAGTAATATTGAGAAGGATTTTTAAAAACAATATTCAGCTCTCACCTTTACACATTACTATCATTTCTACCCTCATAATCATAGCTGTCCTCACATTTGTTGCGCTCATATCATTAAAACTTTATAAAAGAGTTGATTTAACAATTAAAAAAAAATATAGCCTTTCGGAACAGACAATAAAGGTATTCAATAGTATTAATAAGGATATAAGTGCTGTGGGATTCTTTACTCCAGATCATCAGGAGAGAGAAAAAATCATCACACTTTTGAAGCTATTTTCTGATACCACAAAACACTTCACTTTTGAAATTGTTAATCCTGAAATAAATCCAGGGCGTTCCCACAAATATGGGAAAATATTGTCAGGTATGGTTGTTGTTGAATCGGGAATCCATTGGGAAAAGATCAATAAACCGAATGAAACTTCAATTCTGAGTGCAATTTTACGGATAACGAGTGAAGAGAAGAGAATTGTTTACTTTTTACAGGGACATGGAGAAAAAGAGCTTGATAATATCGAAAATTCAGGGTTACTCAGGGTAAAGAATATACTTGAATCTTTGGGATATGATGTTAAGCCTGTCAGTTTCCTAAAAACGAATGGGGTTCCAGATGACGCTGATGTTGTCGTTGTTCCAGGACCAGAAAAGGATTTCTTTATAGAAGATCTGAATGACATGAATGAATATCTAGAAAAAGGAGGGGCTTTACTTATTCTAGTGGACCCAAATAACCTCCCAAATCTGGAACAATTCTGTAGACAATTCGGTATTAATCTTGGTAAAGGAGTAGTTGTTGACAAGTCTAAAAGAATTCCAGGATCAGATTTCCTCGTAACTTTGGTCGAACAGTATAGTAACCACGAAATAACAGCAGAGATCGACTCGGTCAGTATTTTTCCTCTTTCTCGCTCAGTCAATGTATCAGGAATAAAAAGGAAGGAGATCAATATAATTCCCTTGGCGAGAACGGATGAGAAAAGCTGGTTAGAAACTGATTTAGTGAACCTTTTTAATAATGGTATTTCATTATTCGATGAATTGAAAGATGAGAAAGGACCCTTAACTATTGCTGTTGCTGGTGAACTTCGAAATTACCAGAAAGAAGATCAGCAGTACTATGGAAGATTGGTAATAATTGGCGATTCCGATTTTGCAACAAATAATTATTTTGATCAGGGGGCAAATGCTGATCTATTTGTCAATAGTGTTCTATGGTTAAATAGGCAAAAAAACCTTATTGCTTCCCGCCCGTCTGATCAAGAATTTTATCCTATTATACTCACAGAATCCAATTCAAAGCTTATTTTCTGGCTCACAGTCGTGATATTTCCTCTCATTGTACTTATTGCGGGTGTGTTGGTTATCAAGAAAGTGCGATGGCAAAGCTAAGAAAGGAATACAAATCCCTTTATGTGGTAGTTTTTTTCCTTTTTATTACTGCCTTCTTTTATTTTTTCTATGCTGTCCCATTTGAAAAGGGAAAACTTGAAAGGTCAAAGGAAAAATATGCAACTATATCTATTTCACCTGGAGATGTACATAAAATAGAAATCAAAAATAAGTATGGTATGTTTGGATTTATGAAGAATATTAATTCTTGGCAGATTATATCTCCAATGGATGTAAAAGCAGATGATTATGAATTAAACAATATAATTAACTACTTTGAAGAGATAAAAATAAGAAAGCTCTCGAATACTATCACAGAATCAGAGCTTGTGAAATATGGTCTTTCAAATCCCGGGATTCTCGTTTCTCTTTGGAAAGATAATTCTGATAAGATTCTTCAACTCAATATCGGGGATCTGACGCCAGATGGCATGGGAGTATATGGATACACTGATGAACCGACAGAAATTATTGTTTTACCCATGTATTTAACTATACTTCTTAACAAAGATTTATATGAATTAAGAGATAAGACCGCTTTTTCTTTTAATGTTGATAGAGTTAAACAGATAAAAATACAATTTACTGCGTCAGAATTAATCCTTAACAAAGTAGAGGAAGGGAATTGGCTCATTGAAGAACCTATTCGTGGAGTATCAGCAGACAGAAACGAAGTTGAGAATCTTTTAAATCAATTAAAGTGGGTCGATATTATTGAGTTTTTTAATGGGAAGCAACCTGATTTGATGCGTGTTGGACTCGATTACCCGTGGGCTATTATTAATATTGTATTGAAAGATCCTTTCTATATACAGAGTGTTTCCTTCGGTTATGTCAATGAGAAAGATGGAATCTATGCAAGAAATAATACAACCGGGGAAGTTTTTTTGTTACCAATTGAGATTACGAGACTTTTTATGGAGGATATTTATCTGCTTAGAGATAAGTCAGTATTTGGTTTTAATCATGATGAGATAACCAGTTTGCAACTGGATTATCCTGGAGATAAAGACGATATAAAAATAATAAAAACAGTTAACAATGATTGGGAGATCACTTCACGAGCGGTAATAAAAGCTGATTCGGATGCGGTTGAAAATTATTTAAGTGAACTTCGTTCAATTAAAAGTAAAAAGTATCTTCCTGCGAAGGAATGTGAAAGAAAAAAATGTGGATTTAAGAAACCAAAGTTAAAGATATCCCTCAAAGGGCCGCAATCTTCATCTAAAATATTATATATAGGTGAACCTTATCCAGATAATCCTGACCTAATTTTTGCAAAGTTAGATCACCGGGATGAAATACTCCTTCTTGAAAAGGGCTCTATTGAAAATCTTAAAAAGAATCAAAAATACTTTGAATATAGACATTTATTTCAATTTAATATTGGAGATGTCTATAAAATCGAGCTCTTATACAAGAATCTGGAGACAACAGTGCAACGCGTTAAGGAGGATAAATGGCAAATAATATTTCCTAAAAAAGATACTATTAACAGGTTTCCAATACTTCTATTACTGCGAGATCTTTGGAGGCTAAAATCGGAGGAGAAGCTGTCCGAAGATGCAATAAGAGAAATGCAAGAACAGCCTGATATCATAATAAAGCTTTGGATGGAAAGCGATGAGAATCCGGTAATGTATCACATATGGAATTATGAACTCACAGATAATGTTCCCCTTGTAGGATTTAAGGATGATATTCTTATTGTTAACAAGGATGCTATGGAGTTAATAAAAAGACACATTTCACAGGTTATAGCACAGACAAGATAGTGCATCTTTTCAAGGGTCCCTGCTGGGAAATTGGGACCCTCGAAAAGATTATAAAAATAAGAAGGAGGTTTTCTGTTTTATTAGAGAAGAACAATATTCGCATATATTTCATTCTGTTTTATAAGAATTATTATTTTCCCGATTTATTCCTAATTACCTCCCATTCGATTCCAGGTTTTAACAATCAATACATCAATAATGAGGCTTTTTATGTACACTTTTACGACGCTTATATATCATAATATATTATATAATATATTACTATCTTTGCAACAATAATTTTATCTATTTGATAAAAAAAATCTCTTTATTTTTTTACTCTTAAGTTGATATCTAATAGATAAATGTACGTTTAGCAATAAATACTTCTAATTAATTATAATAAAATAAATTATGCAATTTATATATAAAATGAAAATGAATTAACTGGCAGATAGTATATCAAATTGCCTTTAAAATTTCTTTTTGTACATAAAACAATTGACAAAGGTAGTAACAAATGATAGTATGTTTATCATATCATTTTCGCAAAACACTAATAGAAGTGTTTAATTTATTTTTAAAGGGGGCAAAAGTATGAGAAGGAAACTTGTTATCGTTCTTGCGTGTGTGCTCATTATTCTTGTTCCTCCAGCTCTATTCGCTGGAGGGGGAAAGGAGGAAGTAGAAAAAACGGAACCTGTAGCGAAAACTGAGTACGAAAGTAAAATTCTGCATCCTTACACGACTCTTGAAAATGAATACTTCAAGATGTGGGATCAGGGTGCACGAGAGGCAGCAGCGGCCTTGGGGTATGAAAGCCTGCCGGTTATCAATGAGGGAGATACAGACAAGCAAGTTTCACAGATTGAAACAATGATTTCAACCGGTGTCAAGATGATTGCCAATTGTTCCCCTGATAGCAGCAATATCGCAACCATTGCGAAGATGAGTCAGCAGAACAAAGTATACCTCGTGAATAGCCATGAGACCCCTGAATGGCTTACACCACCAGATATAGGCGATTACTATGCTGTGGCAAACTTCGCTGATAACTATGGTTATGGATATCAGATGGCTAAATTACTATTCGAAAAAATCGGTGGTAGAGGAAAACTTCTCCACATCAGTGGATGGCCTGGTAATCTGCCAAATAAGTTCAGGACAATGGGACTTGAAAAGGCTCTTAAGGAGTATCCCGACATTAAGCTCCTGGCAAGCCAGCCAGGTAAGTGGAACAGAGTTGATTCAAGAAAAGTTATGGAAGATTTTATAATCGCATATCCTGAATTTGACGCAGTTTTTGGGCAGAACGACGATGTTGGAATTGGTGCCATGATTGCCTGCGAAGAAGCTGGAATAAGCGTTCCAATAATTGGTATTGATGGGAACAAAGAAACGATGGAATATATCAAGCAGGGAAGGTATTATGCGGTAATGTCACAGCATCCAGGCTGGCATTCTGGGTGGAGTACTGTGATGGCATATGATGCAGCTCATGGATGGAAACCTTCTATTGCAGAGAGAATGATGCAATTTGATGGCACAATAATTACAAAAGAGAATGTGGACTGGTATTACAACCTGATGTGGGGAAAGGATAAATTACCATTCGACTGGAAAAAAATGTCAAAAGTTCTGCATCCCGATGACTGGGATTTGCAAAACGGTGTAAGACCTCTCGATCCGAGAGATCTCTGGGCTGATATGGAAAAACCCGCAGGATACTCACTCCCCAAAGAATATGAATATGACAAAGGGTATAAAGCAGATTATGAAAGGGTCAAAAAGATGTATGAGGAGCACTATAAGTCTAAAACTTTACACCCGCATCTCAAATCATAGCTGAAATATTCTTCATCTTTCGGTAAAATGGTATGCAGAGAAGAGTACTCTCTTTTCTGCATACCGTTTTTAATTGAAAAATGGTAGTTATTAAATAGAGATGTTTGAAAAGATTAAAATCCATAATAACAGTGCGATGCAAAAGATAATAGATACTATTTTACGATTTTTTAAAAGAAGAAAATTCGTTGAGATATTGCCCTATATGCTGCTCTTGGTTCTCATAATTTCATTTTATCTGATAACACCGATTTTTTTATCCCGGGATAATATTCTAGTGCTTCTGGCTCAGGGTATGGTTCTGCTATTGGTAAGCACGGCAGCTACTTTTCCCATTCTCATGGGATCTATTGATCTCTCTGTAGCTGCAAATACAACACTTTCGGGAATAATGGCTGCTCTTTTCATATCAAATATCGGAGTATATGCGGCTTTCCCTGCAGTATTAGTAGGAGTGGGATTTGGTTTTTTAAACGGAATCGTAAGTGTATATTTTAAACTTCCGTCTTTTATTATCACATTAGGGACAATGTCCATAATGGATGGGACCGGATTACTCCTAAGTGAGGGCAGTCCCATCTGGTTCCAGAACGATGCCTTTACCTGGATCGCAAAAGGATCAATATTCGGAGGTCTCCAAAATATAGTAGTATGGTCCGTGCTGGCGTATATCTTTTTTTCATTTATAGGGAGCTATACAAGGTTTGGCAGATACCTTGTTGCAATTGGCGGTGCGGAAAAAATAGCAAAACTGTCTGGCATTAATGTTGAGAAGTACAGGATACTGGCTTTTACTTTTACAGGACTTTTATGTGGGATTGCAGGAATATTACAAATTTCACGAGTCGAATCTGCATCTCCGCATTTTGGAGCAAAGCTTCTTATGGAAGCAATTGCTGCCGTGGTAATAGGGGGAACCCCGGTATCAGGAGGGGTAGGGGGTATCCATCGTACATTTATTGGAGTTCTCGTTATTACAGTACTGAGCAATGGTCTGGATGTTTCTCTAGTTCATCCATATTTACAGCTTATTATAAAAGGAGCAGTGGTTTTATCGGCAGTTGTGTTAACGCTGGATCGTTCTAAGCTTGCACTGGTGAAATGATCAAAGAACAATGATATCCATATTATTAAATACCATTACATGTAATAAGCATCTGCCTTTTTGAAAAGGGAACGCTGGAATGTTGGAGCACTTATCAAAGCGTAAAACATTAGGTGTTGTTATTCCTTTGGTATTCATTTTTATACTGGTTTTGTTATTTGGCTCTATTAACCCCCGCTTCTTATCGATTGCAAATCTGTATAATCTCATTAGACAGACATCCGTTCTCATGATTGTTGCGATTGGAGCAACCTTCGTCATACTCATGGGGAGTATTGACTTATCAGTAGGAGCGATTGTCACTATTTCCGGTATTGTATCGGCATTATTTGTGCCACGGCTGGGCACAGGTGCGATCATAGTCGGTGTTGCAATTGGTGGATTAGCCGGAACAATAAATGGTACAGTCTATGTGTATGGAAGGGTTCCTTCATTCCTCGTAACATTGGCAATGGGACCAATCTTAGAGGGGGCTGCGCTCATGATTTGTAAGGGCTCTCCGGTTGTAATCAAAAATATGGATTTTCTTAAAATTGCTTCTGGTAAATTAATAGGAAATTTTCCAAATATAGGTATCTGGGCGCTTCTTATCTATTGTTTTTTCACCTTTATTGCCTTTAGAACGCGATATGGCAGATACGTTTTTACCATAGGGGCTGGAGAAAAGGCTGCTCAATTTTCAGGGGTTTCTGTTAAAAGAATTAAAATAATGACCTACTTTTTGTCAGGTTTTCTCAGTGGTCTTGCCGGTGTTCTGTTCAGTGCGCGATGTCAATCTGGCACACCTCGAATGGGAGAACCATTTATTTTAGATTCTATAGCGGCAACCGTTGTCGGTGGCACTGCATTGACCGGAGGATCAGGAGGACCTCACAGGACGATTCTCGGCGTTATTATTATGGGCATTCTCAGTAATGGAATGAACCTCCTCAATGTGCATCCACATGTACAGATAATCATTAAAGGAGTCGTTACAATTTTAGCTGTTACAGCTACACTTGATAGATCGAGACTTGAGTTTGTGAAATAGTATTTTGGGAAGGATAGATAGAAATGGAAGAAAAAAAAGGGAAAGCCATGCAGGAGAATATTTTAAAGGCAGAAGATATAACGAAATCATTTCCCGGTGTGATTGCACTTGATTCTGTTTCTATTGAAGTAAAGCAAGGAGAAATTGTAGGCATAGCTGGAGAGAATGGGGCAGGGAAATCTACTCTATTAAATATTATAGCAGGGATATATCAACCAGATAGCGGAAGATTATATCTTCGATCAGAGCCGTATTCTCCCTTAAATTATCAACATGCAAATAAACATGGTGTTTTTATGGTATTTCAGGAGCAGGGACTTGTCCCGAGCCTTTATGTGTATGAAAATCTGTTTCTTGCAAATGAAGAGAATTTCATTACGAACGGTGTTCTCAACAAAAAGAAGATGATTGGCGAAGCTGTTGAAGCGATGGCGAGTCTAAATCTTAAAATTGATCCGACAAAACTGACCTGGAATTATTCCTTTCATGAAAGACAAATGATTGAGATATCCAAGGCATTTACTCTGACAAAAATCCTAAAGATAGAGATGCCCCTTATTCTTTTGGATGAGCCTACATCCGGTTTAAGTGATGCTGAGATTGAAATTCTTTTTAATAAAGTGAAGGAATATAGCGAAAGAGCATCTTTTATTTTTATATCCCATCGGCTCTCGGAGTTAATCACCTTGTGTGATAGATTATATATTTTTAAGGACGGGCGAAACATTAAATCACTTAATACTGTAAGAACAACAGAAGAAGATATACATGAATATATGGTTGGCAGGAAAAGAGAGAGTAAGTTCTATAGAGAAAATCTTCAAATTACAAAAACAGGTGAAGAAATCTTTACTGTTGATAACCTTTCAAAATCAGGTGAATTTTCTGACGTTACGCTGGGATTACGAAGGAGAGAGATCTTAGGAATTGGAGGGGTTGTTGGTTGTGGAAAAACTGAGTTGGGACTCTGCATAGCAGGGATCGAGAAGTTTGATAGAGGAGGCCTATCCATTGATGGAAATATAATACATAAGGTCACCCTAAAGAATATGATGAGAAAAGGTGTTGGTTATGTACCGGGAGACAGGAAAAATGAGGGGATTATTGGATATTTACCCGTTAACTGGAACATTACCCTCCCAAGTATACCAGATATTAAGTTATGGGGTCTTCCACTTTTAAATATCAAAAAGGAAAATGATATAACCCGTACATTCATATCGAAGTTTCGAATAAAAAGCCCTCGTATTACAAGTATGTGTTATAGTCTCAGTGGAGGGAATCAACAAAAAGTTTTAATGGCGAAATGGGTTGCTAAAAACCTGAAAGTAATTATTCTCGATAATCCAACTCGCGGAATCGACGTCGGTGCAAAAGAAGAAATATATACAATTCTTCGGGAGCTCGTTAAGCAGGGACTTTCACTTATTCTTATTACAGATGATCTTCTTGAGCTTATAGGTCTCAGTAATCGTATCATAATTATGAAGGATGGTGTGATTACGAATGAATTTGATTCCCCTCCTGATAATAAAACAACAGAAAATGAATTGGTAAAATTTATGGTTTAGTCGATGAAATTGGATGTTTAATTGATTTGTATATAACTGTATACATTGAGATAAATACTATTAAAAAATTAAAAGGGTAACGGTTTTGTCAAACTCCATGAAAGAACCACTTTATTTGCAAGTTGTAAAGCAATTAAAAAAGGAAATTACTAATGGACAATATGAAGTCGGTGATTTATTGCCTACAGAAGATGAGCTGATAAAACGATTTCACATGAGTAGAACAACAATCAGAAGTGCTATTGGTATCCTTGAAAGGGAGGGGGTCGTTTCAAGAAAACGTGGCAAGGGTACAATAATCAAGGATCAGAGAATACCACAAAATTACAACTACTTGAGTTCTTTCACAGAAACCCTCGCAGAAAGAGGGCTAAAGGTTGAAACCACCAATATTTCAATCGGCATTTTAAAACCCCCAGATAGTGTCACATCTTTTCTCAATATAGCTGAGAATGAAGAGGTTTATTTAGTCCAGCGTACGAAGATATTAAAGGGAAAGCCTATTTGTTTTATGAGGAATTATCTGGTGGCGAAATATGTGCCGGATCTTGAAAAATATGTGGAGGACCTCAAGAAAATAGGTCTCTATCAATTGCTTGAAGAAG
>Ga0209427_10002299_pt1 | contig 22463 bp, 19 predicted proteins | sample DeeMarSWOR136_30_FD_187465 | JGI IMG/M metagenome (GOLD analysis project Ga0209427, IMG submission 187465) | Marine sediment microbial communities from White Oak River estuary, North Carolina - WOR-1-36_30 (SPAdes) (version 2) | ecosystem: Environmental > Aquatic > Marine > Intertidal zone >...
TATGCTCATAAAGTTTGTCTCGCTCCAGCGGAGCAACAATCTTAAAGATGTGGCTAAGAGAGTGGTCGAACAGGGAAAAAAGAATATTCATCTTGCGAGCGCCCTGTTAAACTCCAAACATTGAATTCAAGGACTATCCCGATGCAATGATAGAAAAAAAAGCCACAATCATAAATAAACTGGGATTGCATGCAAGGGCTGCAGCCAAGTTTGTTAAGATAGCGAATAGATTTAAATCGTCTGTTAAAATAGAAAAAGATGGCGTCGTAGTCGATGGAAAAAGCATTTTGGGTATTTTGACACTAGCTGCGGTACAGGGAACCAATATTAGGTTGAGCGTTTCAGGTATGGATGAAAAGGCGTCAATCAAAGCGTTGGTTAGCCTGATTGAGAACAAGTTCGATGAGGAAGAATAGCATAGAATGGATTATGTAAGATTAAGAGGAGTTGGCGTTTCCCCGGGAATAGCTCTAGGAGAAGTACAGTTGACAGAAAAAGTGGTCTTTACTACGAGAAAGGAAGTGATATCCCCTGCTCAGGTGAATGATGAGATGAAGCGCTTGAAGAGCGCAATAAAGCGCACAAGAGGAGAGCTCGTGCAGATTAAAAAGGACATTAAAAATAAGATTGGGGAGGAGCACTCTTTTATTTTTGAAGCTCATCTACTCATGTTGGAGGATAAATCCCTCCTTTCAAGCCTTGAGACATCCATCAAGAAGGAAAAAACCAGGGCAGAGTGGTCCATCTCTCGTGTCCATGAAAAATACCAAAAGATTTTCGAGTCATTCGATGATGAGTATCTTATGCAGCGAAAGTTTGATATATCTGATGTGCTCTCCAGGATCTACAAGAATTTGGAGCCAACAGATGAGCAGAAGCGAGATGACGGAAAGAAAAAAATCATTGTGGCTCATGAACTTCTTCCTTCAGAAGCAGCACTAAAATTGAGCGAGGGGAATGTCCTCGCAGTTGCACTTGATATGGGGGGACAAACATCCCATACAGCGATCTTAGCAAGGTCTTTAAACATTCCGGCTGTTGTGGGCTTGCGGAGCATATCGCAGAGAGTAAAAAATGGGGATGTCTTGATTGTGGATGGGACAGATGGTGAAGTCCTGATCAATCCACCTCTTGCGATTAAAAAGGAGTTTGCCAGCAAGAAACAAAAATACGATGATTACAGGAAAGAACTCAGGAAGATTGCTAAGCTGAGTTCAAAAACGCTGGACAAGCATACCTTTACTCCTCTCGCTAATATCGAGCTTCCTGGAGAGGTTGAGATGGCGTTCTCCATGGGAGCCGAGGGGATAGGACTTTTCAGGTCTGAATTCATCTACCTGCAGAGCACTTCTCTTCCGTCCGAGGAGGATCATTTCGAGATTTACTCACAGATTGCTCAGAATGCCTATCCTTCTCCTGTTTACATCCGGACTGTGGATGTGGGAGGCGAGAAGAATATGCCCCAGTTCAAGATAGAAAAAGAGCCCAATCCTGCGCTCGGCCTGCGGGCTATCCGTTTCTCTCTGCGGGATAGAGAGCTCTTCAAGATTCAGCTAAGGGCAGTATTGAGGGCAAGCGCTCAAAAAAATGTCAAGATTCTCATCCCTATGATTACTGAACTCGAAGAGATTGAAGAGGTAAAAATGCTCTTTCGGATGGTCAAACAGGAACTCAAAGATAAGAAAATTCCTTTTGATGAGGGCATTGAGCTGGGAGCGATGATAGAAGTTCCCGCAGCGGCCGCTCTGAGTGATATATTGGTCAAAGAAGTGGATTACATCAGTATAGGGACCAATGACCTTATCCAATACTACCTTGCTGTGGACCGGTCGAACGAGTTGGTCTCCTATCTTTTTAAGCCTCTTCATCCGTCTGTTTTAAGGCTTATCAAGTTTATCATTGAAACGGCACAGAAAGAGAAGAAAGAAGTCACTGTGTGCGGTGAGATGGCTGCCGATCCTCTTTCAGCGATCGTGCTTCTTGGACTCGGATTGCGAAAATTCTCCATGAATCCCATTTTTATTCCGCGGATAAAAAATGTGTTGCGTTCGATTGAGTATAAAACGGCTGTAGAAGTCGTCCAGGAGGCATTGACACTGAAGACGTCTCAGGAAATTGAAGAGTGCATTATTGAAAGAATCCTTTTCAGACATCCCAAAGCCTTTCTAATGGGATGATCGCCTCGAGGCTTTTCCGATCCAAAAATTTTAGCTTAGGTGAGATTTTCCTGTTCCTGAGATTTTGCAAAAATATCATCTAAAAGCGCCAGCAATTCTTTGGTGTCAATTGGTTTTTCGATAAAAAAATCGGCTCCACATTCCTTGGCCTCGAATTTGAACGCAGTACCTTTGTAGACAGCAGTCATAAGTATGACCTTGGTTTGAATGAGATCGGGATCTTGTTTGATCATCTTGCAGAGTTCGAGGCCATGTGTTTTGGGAAGCAGCATGTCGCTGATCACGGCATCCGGACGTTCTTTTTTTGTGAGTTCAAATCCTCGAGATCCATCCTGGGCACTTAGAACTTGGTACTTATGACGGGAAAGAATCATTTCAAGCATAGTGACAGTGACTCGATCATCGTCTACGATAAGTACCTTTCTTTTCACCTATTTCCTTCCGTATACGTCCTTTAGACGAACGATATCTGATTCGTCCGATCTACCGATCCATATTTCCATGATTCGGGCAGGTTTTGGGCCCAGGCAACGGATCCGGTGAGGCATCTGACTCGGTATGAATACTTCTTCGTTCTCCTTCGGCTCCCACACTTTGTTTCCAGCCGTAATCTCCAGTCCTTTGTCGAGGATGACCCAGAACTCACTCCGTTTGGAATGATATTGAAGCGATAAAGTCTCTCCAGGATTGACTGTAATTATCTTGATACTGCTGGCTTGTGTATGGGGAAAGGAACGAAATTTGCCCCACGGCCTGAATTCTTCGGAAATCGCTTTTTTAAAGTTTTCTGTATCTTTTTTTTTGTCGGATAGCTTTGACAAATTTTACCTTTACAATGAAAGACCTCGAAAAATTAAGGGGAAGGACCCTAGAGTCTCACCTGGCTAAAATGGAACTTCGTCATCCTCTTCTCCCTCAATATTTGGCATAGAGCTTTCTTCTGATGGGAATTCAGAGGGCCTGGATTCAGAGAAGGTCTCTTCTTCTCTTTCAGCCTCATCTTTTCTACCCAGCAGGATGATGTTCTGCGCTTCGATTTCTGTCGCATATCTTTTGTTGCCTTCTCTGTCCTGCCAGCTGCGTGTCCTTAATTTTCCTTCTAGATAGATCTGTTTTCCTTGGTTGAGGAACTTCTCACAGAATTCCGCAAGTTTTCCCCATGCAACTATACGGTGCCATTCTGCTCGAATGTCGCTTTCGTTCGTGCTGGGTTTGAAAAACCGTTCGTTGGTTGCCAGAGTGAATCGAGCAACAGCTCGGTCCGTTTGAGGAAGATATCTAACTTCAGGATTTCTTCCGAGCCTTCCGATAAGGATGACCTTATTTAGGCTGTTGATGTCTCTCATCTGTTATGATGTCAATTCTTTGATTTTTTCCTGGGCGATCTTTGTCTCTTCTTCTAGGGGGTACTTACTGACCAAAAGCTTGAAGACAGACAAAGCCTCTTCCTTTCTTTCCAGATTCATCAAACTTATCCCTTTTTTGAGATAAGCAGCAGGAATTTTGTCTCCAAGAGGAAAGGTGAGAATCAATTCGTTGAACCAGCCTATGGCTTCTTCGTATTCTTCTTGACTGAAATGACATTCGCCTATCCAATAGAGAGCGTTGTCGGCAAAGGGGCTCTGAGCGAAATTATCCACATAGATTTTGAAACCGTCGATGGCAAGCTGGAAATTTCCCTTCAGATAGTCTGCATAAGCCATATTATAGATTTCCTGAGGGGAAAGATTCGGAGGGAGGGGGGACTTCTGTTCTTCCTCGGGTTCCTCCTCAGTTTTCAGTTCCTGTCCAGGTTTTTTTTCAGGCGGTGATTCTTGAGTGCTCTCTTGTTCTCCGGCTGATTCATCCGTTTGGATTTCCTGTTGAAGAACGGGGAGGGAAGATTCTTTGATCTCCATCAGTTCTTCCGAAAACCGAGAGAGCTGTACACTGATGGAATCCAGTTTTTCGAGCAGAACCTGATATTGGGCAGGTAATTTTTTCTGGTCTTCTCGAAGGCTCGCCTGCTGGGTCTGAAGCTGTCCAATCGAAGAGAGAAGCTCTTCCATCTGCTGCTTTATGGTGTTGATATCTTCTTGATTTCTACCGATCTTCTTGTCCAGCTCTAAGACTTGTTGTTTAAGTGTCTGGACATCCTTATAGATCAGCTCATATGCTTTTTTTTCCTTGTCGTTTCCGCAAAGCAGCACAGGAATCAGGAGGATAAAACATATCCTCAAAGAATGTCTTTTGGTCATATATTACTTGGCTATGATCGTGAATTGGGCCCGTCTGTTTTTTGCCCAGGCCATTTCATCATGCCCTGGATCCATGGGTTGGCTTTTTCCGTAAGAGATGGTTTTTATCCTGTCGGAAGAAATCCCGAGAGAAACAAGGTAATCATAGGTGCTCTTGGCTCTTTTTTCTCCCAATGCAAGGTTGTATTCTTCTGTTCCCCTCTCATCGCAATGACCCTCGATCAAAATTTGGACGGAATTCCATTTTTTGAGCCAGGTTGCATTCTTTTCAAGAACAGGCTTGGCATCGTCTCTGATAAAGAACCTATCAAAGTCGAAGTGAATCATCTGAAGAGGTGCTTCCTGGTTGATCTCTTCAAGAGATTTACGCATGAAGATTTCCTCCTCTGTTAGTACCGGCTCCTTTGGTGGCGCGGCCTCTTCAACCTTTTCAACCTGAGGCTGTTCTTTGACCTGCGGGGGTGGTGGGGGAGGAGCTTCTTCGACTTTCTTCGCGCAGGAGAGCATGAAACCAAACACCAGTATGCAAGCCAGCGATAGGATTAGGATTTTTTTCATATGACCTCCTTTGAAGGATATTCCTTCCAGTTTAATTGAACCTTGCGCCTTTGTTATACAATCAAACATATCTTCTGTCAACAGGGACAGCATGAATTATTAAAAAAATCCTATCCTAGGATTTTATCCCTATTGACGCGACCAGTCAGGCAGTTTATTTTCTCCGCTCGATGTGAGCCTTCGTAAATTCCTTCCATCGTAGTCTATGCTGTAGAGCTGGACAGTTCCATTAAGGTTCGAGGAGAAGATCAGATGCCGGCCATCAGGAGACCAGCAGGGAGACTCGTTGCGCGCATTGCCTTCTGTGAGTTTAATGATTTGTTTTGTACGGAGATTCAAAACATAAAGGTCAAAGATTTGATCGACTCGAGAAACGTAAGCGATCCTGTCTCCTGTGGGCGCCCATGCGGGAGCATCGTGGTACGTTCCACCAAAGCTGACCCGTGTAACATTGGAACCCTCAGCATCCATGATATAAATCTGAGGAGTTCCGCCACGATCCGAGGTAAAGGCAATCTGGCGGCTCGTTGGTGACCAGGTGGGTGCGGTATCGGTGGCCTTGTTAAAGGTCACTCTACGGATGCCTTTTCCTTCACTCGTGGACATGTATATCTCAGAATTTCCGCCCTCTTCTTGGGAGCAGAAAGCCAGTCTCCTTCCATCCGGAGAAAAAGCTGGGGCGAAACTCGTTCCTCTGTTGGTAACCGAGTTCCGTTTTCCTTCGTAGACTTGAAGAAGATACAGGATCGCATCAGTTCCTTGATAGGAGGTGTAGGCGATCGTCCTTCCATCGGATGACCAAGCCGGCATATAGTCGATAACTCGATTGAATGTCAGACGGGTTTGGTTGTGCCCGTCGTAATCCATCATGTAAAGTTCCCAGTTGCCGTCACGGTTGGAGGCAAACACGATTTTGGAGGTAAAAAAAGGTTGTTCTCCCCACATGCGCAGGAGTTCGTCAGCCATTTTATGTGCGGCAAAACGCAGGAGTGACCGTTCGGCCTGGTAACGTTTTCCGAATATGCCCCGTCCAGCCTTCACGTCGTAGATTTTGCCTTCAAAGATAACTTCGTTACCAACATCATTGGAAACTTCACCAACAAAAAGAATTTTGGCTTGTATGGATTCCCAATCTTTAAAGAATATCTGTTGAGGGTTTAAAGGACGGATATAGCTGTAGTAGCTTTTGGGCAATTCCTGGAAAATACGGCTGTATTGCAGATCTGAAGCGAGGGTTTGATGGAGGATTTCTGCGGCTTCTTGAGTTTTCGATGAAGTCTCATGGACGATGAAGGGGGGGATGGCTAATGGAATGGCCGGCATACCTTCTTTGATACTCAAGTAGACTTCCTGCTGTGCGGGTAGGAGAAGGGCTATCAACAGCAGGAGACTTCCGTAAAAAAAAATTTCCTTCTTTTTCATTTTTTATGCTCGAATCTGAGATGTATGGCGAGATACTCTTCTTCGTATTCGTAAGGGAGAGGGGGAAAAGGGGCCGCGGATTGGACGGCGCGAACAGCTGCCATATCGAGCGCGTGAATCCCGCTTTTCTCTTCGATCTCCACAACAGAGATCTTGCCATCTTTATATATTTTGAAATAAACCGTGGTGAACAGTTCATCGGAAGTTCCTGAACTGAGTTGGGATTTGAGCCAGTTGCTCGAGATCCGGTCCAAGAGCAGCTCTAGATAATAAGTGAAAGGAAAATTTGAAAGGCCAATCTGGGATGCAAACTCTGAGCCGAATCCACCTCCAGACCCTGAACCCACACCAAGGCTCACTCCCGATCCGGATCCTTCCCCGGTTTCTTCTTTTGAGCCGGATGCTGTGCTTCCTGCTGGTTTCTTAGCTGAGGGCTCCTGCTTCTGGATGGCTGCTTTTTTCTCTGCTGGCTGCTTTCTTTCCCTCTTGGGATTTTCCACAGGATGTCTGAGGGTAGATAGGTTTTGCTCTTCGAGTCTGGGCGGCGTTGTGAGGTCCCTTAAGGTTTCTCGGGTCGGAATCTGGGTTTCGGCGAGTTCCTCGCTCGTTTTGGCAACAGGTGGAGAACTTCTTTTCGCAGCACCCCCAGCCGGTGAGCCCCCTCCGCCGCCAAAGGAGATAAAATTCACATAGTGGATCATACGTTTGCGGCTAAAGTTGGGAAATTTTGGCGAGAGAAGGATCAGGAGGAAAAGGATGATGTGGGCTGAAAGAGAAATATATACAAATCTTTTAAAAACAGGATTATCTCTGATAAAAGATACCATTTTACCGCTTCTTCTCTGGTTTGGGTTGTTCTGTCAACAGCCCGATAATTTCCACGCCAACCTTCTTCGCGATGTCCATGATCTGGATGATGTAGCCATAGTTCAGACTTTCGTCAGCCTGGATGAAAATGACCTTTTTCTCTTTTCTGAAGAAATACTGCCTCAATCTGGTTTCCAAAAGGAAGATGTTCGTGGGTTGACCTTCTATGTGAATATATCTATCCGGGGTTACGGTCAGGGTCAAACCCTCCTCTGCGGGGGCAGACTGGGTTTCTGCCTGGGGAAGGTTCACGCCGATTCCCATCTTCAGCATCGGAGCCGTGACCATGAAGATGACCAGAAGCACAAGCATGACATCCACCAGCGGGGTCACGTTGATTTCAGACAGGGATGTCCCTACCTCTCTCTTGGTTATGGAGCGAAATTTAAACGCCATAAAGCCTCTCTGTGATTCCCAGAAATTCTATGGAGAAATCTTCCATCTCTGTGATGATCTCTTTTATACGATGGAGGTAATGGTTGTAGGCAATGACCGCTGGGATGGCGGCGAATAGTCCGAGTGCGGTGGCGATCAGAGCTTCGGCTATTCCTGGAGCCACAGCCTGAAGGGTATTGACTTCCTCCATGCCTAATTCATGGAAGGCGTTCATGATTCCCCAGACCGTTCCGAAAAGACCGATGAATGGAGTGACACTTCCTGTGGTGGCTAGAAAATTCATCATTCTTTCCAGCCTCGTTACCTCCCTGTTCGAGGCTTTGATCATGGCGCGATTGATGCTTTCCAGCGTAGATGGAGTTATGGAGGGATTGGGATTGGATTTGGTGTGATAGGCTAGGTCCTTGTATCCAGCCCGAAACAGGGTTGCCAAGGGGCTGGCTTTGAATTTTTTGGCCGCTTCATTGACTTCCAGCAAATTTTTGCTTTTTCTAAATACGATGAGAAACTTTTTGGACTGGTTGGATGCGGTCTTGAGGGTGTTTCTCTTGAACAGAATGACGGCCCATGAGAAGACAGAGAAGAAGAGAAGCACGACAAGGACCAGTTGAACAACCAAGCTTGCTTGCAGGATCAATTTGAAAACGTTCATGCTACCTGATTCAAAAAGTAGCACATACCAGGGCTAAAGTCAATGTTTCTAATTGCTTAGTCGATTGACAAAGGCTTAGAGAAGTAATAGATTGATTAAAACTGACTGTCCCATGAAAAATTACTGAGCAGAGGAGCAAAAAATCAAAGGAGAGCGGAGATTCCAGCCAGCCCAGGTGTTGGCCATAAGCTTTATCGGAGCCATTCTTTTGGGGACGGTTCTTTTATTATTACCCTTCAGTACCCATACGAAGCACTTCTCTTTGGTGGATGCCCTCTTCACCTCCTGCTCGGCAATATGTGTCACGGGATTGACCGTACAGGACACAGCTGCCTATTTTACACCTTTTGGACAGACAATCTTTTTGATTCTTTTTCAGTTGGGTGGTTTGGGCATCATGACTTTTTCTACCCTTATCCTGTTGGTCGCTGGTAGAAAGATTTCCATACAGGATAAGATTATCATACAGAAAGGCTATCATCATACCTCTGCGATGAATGTGAAATCCCTGATCAGAACCATTTTTATTTACACTCTCGCTATTGAGTCTGCCGGAACGCTGTTACTTTTTCTCTGCTGGCGCAAGGAATTCCCTGGGCTGAAAGGTGTGTTTCATTCCCTGTTTCATGCCGTATCTGCGTTTTGCAATGCAGGATTTTCGCTGTTCAGCAATAGCTTCGCTTCCTTTAGAGGCGATTTGGGGATAAACGTCATTCTTATCCTTTTGATCGCACTGGGCGGTCTGGGATTTCTCGTCCTCAGCGAGGGGCTTCACATTTTCCCCCGCATACTGCACCGCCAGAAGATAAAGACATCTCTCCATTCCAAGATGGTGTGGGTTGTAACCTTCTTTTTGGTCGTTTTCTCCTTTGCTCTGTTCCTACTGATCGAATGGAACAATTCTCTGGAGGATTTTTCAGTCAAGGAAAAGATCCTGTCCTCTCTCTTTCAGGTGATTACCCCCCGGACAGCTGGATTCAACACAATGGATCTGAACACTTTGGGATTTTCAACCGTTTTTCTGCTGATTTTGCTGATGTTTATCGGAGCGTCACCTGGCTCCACTGGAGGAGGGATAAAAACAAACACCTTTGGCGTCATTTTTGCCTTTATGAAGTCAAAAATCGCTGGCAGGGAATCAGTCAGTCTTTTTTACAGGACGCTTCCTCTGGAGCTGATCATGAGAGCCTTTACACTCGTCACACTGAGTATCGGACTGATTTTTCTCTCTTCCTTTGCTCTTTTTCTTACCCAGTCTGGAATGAGCATGAAAGAGATTTTTTTTGAAGTGTTTTCAGCTTTTGGGACGGTTGGGCTGTCTTTGGGGATTACCCCAAAGCTTACAACAGCGGGCAAAGTGGTGATCATCATCACTATGTTTATCGGAAGGATCGGGCCGCTGACCCTGTTGTATGCCTTTAGCCGTGAAAAGGCCCTGGGAAAGTTTGAGTATGTTGAAGAAAATGTGATGATTGGTTAGAATGGGTGAGAGCAAAAACGCCAGGAAGGGGAAAACACAAAGGAGAGTATGGGAATGAAGTTTGCTGTTATTGGACTTGGAAGCTTTGGTGGAAATGTGGCAAAAACACTCTATGAGAAAAAGCATGAAGTCATGGCTGTGGATAAGAATAAGGAGAGGATCGACGAGGTTAAGACCTTTGTAACGCATGCAGTGAACGCGGATGCTGCGGTCAAGGAGAATCTTCTGGCATTGGACATCCAGGAGATGGATGTGGTGGTGGTGAGTCTGGGTCCAGAGATGGAAGCTTCGATATTGACGGTGCTCTACCTGCACGAGCTAGGCGTTCAACGCATCGTGGCCAAAGCTCTGAATGAAGACCATGCGAAGATACTCGATGCGGTCGGGGCGACAGAGGTCATCTATCCCGAGAAGGACATGGCTATCAAAACAGCCCTCAGGTTAAGCAATCCGAATGTGTTGGAGTACCTTCCCCTCCTCAGCGGTATCGATATACAGGAGATCGCCCCGCCTGAAAAGTTCATAGGAAAGAGTCTGAGAGAATTGGACTTGAGAAACAGATACGGGGTACAGGTCATCGCCATAAAAGAAATCATCCCGGAGAGGACGACATTCATCCCCACAGCCGATTTTGTCGTCAAGGATAGTGATATCCTGATCCTGATGGGAGAGCAAAAACAGCTCGACAAGATCGATACCAAGTGAGTTTATCGTTTTTTAGTGCGCTTTATCGGATGCTGTCTAAACCGGTGTGAACTTTGCTCCCAGCAAAGTTTTGGCGATTTTTCAAAGAGTGTATAACTGAGAGTTATAAAAACGGACCTCAAAGCTGAAGTCTAAAATTTCACTCTTAGAGAAAATCCCATATTTCTGCCCGCAGCAGGAAATCCAAAACGTTCTTGATAGTTTTCGTCCAGAATGTTACGGATGAAAACACCCAGATCAAAAAGCTTGCCCAGAGGATAACGACCCTCTGAGTCAAGCCTTATGTAAGATTCTTGCGTTCGCACTCTAAGATTGTTATTCCAGAGCGTGTTGTCATTGTAGATGACCTCATGGCTGGAAACCCCTTGCAGGAACAGGGCAATACTGGCGTTGTTTCGTGTTTTGTACTGCAGTCCCACGTTGATTTTATGTTCGGGTAGGCCAGGAATCTCATTGAAATTCCTATCCTGCGGATTCACGAATAGGCCGACAAATGGATCTCCTTCTGTGCGGCTCTTCTGGTAAGTGTAGTTCAAAAAAGCGGACCAGCCGCCGGAAAACTGTTGTGCGATCTCAAACTCAATGCCGTAGATCAGAGCCTTGTCGATGTTATAAGCGACGAAATTGATCAAATCAAACTGGATGTAGTCATCGATATGATAGTAATAAGGCGCGATCTCGAGTTTTGTTTGGCTGGGGAATGTTGCCCGCCATCCTCCCTGAATCATCACACCATCCTCTTGATAAAAGGGGAGTTGACTCGTGTCTACACCTGCGTCGTCGAAATCATAATGCCAATAATGCTCGGGCGGCGTCGGCATTCTGAGTGCCCTGGCCAGGCTGAAGTAGACGAGGCTGTCCCCCTGATAGTTGTATATGAATTTTGCAGAAGGCGCCCAGCCTTTCATGTCGATGTCGGGGATCTGTTCGAATTCGCCTGAGGGTCCGGATAATCCATCATAGGACATGTACCGTATCCCAGGAACGAGGATGACTTTTTCATCGAAGAGGCGGATTTCGTCCATAAGGAAGAAATCGATGTTTTTCGCCGCCACATAGTATCCGTTCCGGAATGGAGCTCTGAAATCGTCGGAAAGATTTGTGTCTCCGTCATCCTTGAGATGGCTGAAGTCGAGTCCTGTAGTGATTGTCTGGCTGGGTAGGAAGTGCTTGTAACTCACTGAGAAACCTTGGGACCTATCGTCATAAAAAGTCTTGTGGAAGATTCTGTTCAAACTGGCTCGTGTATTGTAAGAATCCCGGTTTCCATGGTTCTGCCAGTAGCGAAGGGTCAGGAAACCGAAGTCCTGAATCGCCTGTCGGTATCCGAAATCGAACATCCATTTCTTTTTTTCCCAGTAGCTTCCCGGCTCTGGATAGGCACCCATACCGCCGTACATGTACTCTCCGTCGGTTGCGGGAAAGCTGGAGTCAAAGGGCGAAGAATAGCCTGGGTCATCAAAATCTTTCGCCACTCTGTTCCCCACGATGAATCCCTTTTTCAAGCGGGTATAGGTGATGTCAGCAGTCAACTGGCCAGCAAACGGAAAGTCATAGCCAAGGTGAAGATCGAAATTCCCAAAATTAAGGTTCCCGTTTTTCAGGTACCCGTCGCTGTTTGTGACGTCTGCAGCCAAGGAGTACTCAAAGGATCCAGGCTTGTATGCATGATGAATGTTGAAGCTGGCCGTACCGAAGCTGGCTGCAGAGGCCTGGATTTCGGTCAAAGGTGCGTTCTGGGGGATAGTTCGGGGCACAAGATTGATGATGCCCCCCAAAACATTACCGTACCGGGGATCTCCCACTCCCTTTACCACTTCAATCCTGTCTATGTTGGCGAGAGGAATCATGGTCCAGTCTATGAAATACCCGCCTGCCACTCCGGAAGTGTTCATCAGGCGGCCATTTTTCGTCACTTTTATTCGGCGGGATCCCATCCCGCGAATTTTAATCGAATCATCATCTATGGCTGTTCCCACTTCTTGGATTCTTTGGACATCTATCCCTGGTTGGCGCTCGAGCGCCGTGTCCAAAGTCGTCCCGATACTCAGGGGAAAAAGTTCGGGTTTGACGACGGACATGTTGGGTATCTCGATATCCCTGATGTATTCCACAACTTCTATTTCAACGGTATCGAGCTGGAAATACTTGGTCCGTTCCTCCTTTTTTTCTGTTTTTTCTTTTTCCTTTGCCTTTTCCTGTTCTTTTTGTTTGGACTGTTCTTGCTGGGAATGAACAAGATTGATGCTGAGCATAAGGACCAATGCATAAAAGAGAATTTTTTTGATACTCACAGCGCCTCCTTTCTGGGACATCCCTTTCAAAACGAAATTTCGTTCGGTGCGAGTACAAGGTATCCCATCGTTTTTGTAGGAGTTAAAGAAAAAATTATTAATAGCATGCCTCTGTTCATTAGTCAAGTTTAATCCTGAAATCCCATGAGATTTCAGTTATAATATCCCGACAGATGTGAAGAAATGTATATTGGCGCTGATTTCTTGATCGATAAAGAATTAAGGCTCTATCTATGCGAGGTGAACACCGGGATCCCAGCAGGAGCACAGGAATACGATTTTGTTTTCCGCGCAAAGTTTGGAAAGCCATCTTTTGTCTTTCAAAGGATCGATTCCCTCGCTCAAAGATTCTTCAGAAAGTCTTTCTGCGAGTATATGCAGGGGCTGGCGTTCTTGGATGATCTACGGGCTCTGAAGATATGGATGGACGGAAAAGGACCTTTCCCAGAAGAGCCGAACAAAGCCTTGAGATTAGAAGATAAATGGGTCCAATTCCTGATTTTATCGGAGAACTATCCGATGATTCCCACCGAAATTTTTTTGCCTGGAAAAGAAAAAAAGATCATCAAACTTCTATCGGGAGGAAATCCCGTTGTGTTTAAAAGAAGATACGGAAGAGGAGGAAAAAGTTTTGTGTTGATTAGGGATCCAGAGGAGCTCCGAAGAGCGAGTCTCGTAGATAACGAATATATCATGCAACCCTATGTCAAAAGCAGTATCGGCTCCTATGCGCTGTCTATTCGAGCGGCCTCCTTCATGGGTCATTTCATCTGCATGTTTGGGAGTCTTTCCCCAAAGAGTACTTCCAATCATGGAATCCGGTTTTTCATCTCGCCTGGAGATGGACTGAAAATAGCGACCGAAGATTTCAAGATAAAAAAAATTGTTCAAAAATCCTGGGAAGCGGATATTTTTTACAAGGGCGATATCCCCGATTACCTGTATCATGACGTCTATGAGGAGAGGATAGCTAAGGCCGACCTCATCATTCCTGAACGGTTGTACGGGGACATCCAAAGAATTTCTGCTTCGGTCAGCGAGCTTTACCGAGATATGGATTTTGATTCCTTGCCGGAATCCTACCTCATTTGATTTTTTTTGGAGTCCCAGGACTTGGTCCGCTTTTTGCCACCCAGGTACATGCAGTTCTCAGAACGGTTTTTTTTCTACTTCTTCGAGCAGTTTCTGTACCTGTTGCTGTTCGGGATTCAGTCGAAGAGAGGCACGAAGGACTTCGATCGCTTCCTTTCTCTGGTTTGTTTTGTAGTAGCAAAAGCCCAGGGAATTAAGGAGACTTGTGCTGCTGTTGTAGATCTTGTTTCCCTCGGAGAGATTTTCTATGGCCTGGAAATACTGCTCCATTTCCATCAGAGCCTGGCCTTTGATCAAATAATACTCGAACCTCAGATCCCCGTCCCCTTTCACCGCTTCTATAAGGTCTGAAGCGGCGTTGGGCTTCTTGATTTTGATTAAGAACTGTGCGTATTCGACAATCCCTCTTGAGTAATCAAGTTTGAGAGAATAGGCCTTTTGATAGAATTCTTCAGCCTTCGGATAATTCTTGATTCTGTCGTACTGATAGGCCAGGGAGTAGAGATACAGGAAGCTGTTGGAGAGAGGAAAAGACTTGGCCAATATCACAGGATGCGGAACAGCAGCCTCGGGAGACACGATGAATTCTGCCGTCTTCTCATCGATCACATTATCCTGGATATCTTTGAGCACGACCTTCAGCTGATAGTAATCCGGTGACAACTCCTGGCCAGGAATCATATAGGTCATTCCCACTATCCTGTTATAGCGGTACTCTTTGAGATCCAGGGTGTAAAGTTTCTCTGTGGGATTCTTGGCTGTCAAGCCTTTGATGATGATCTCTATTTTTCCCTGTTCCCAGAGATCTTTCGGAGTATCCATGATGTTGAAGAATAGAGCGATTTCCTCGGTTGCGGAGAAAGTATCGTTGGGGTCGATGAGGAGCCTCTTGTCTATGGCTTTAAATGGAATAAACAGGTGACTGGCATAATCCTGAAGTTGGTAGCCCAGGATCGGACCGATAATCCTCGGCTGGTCGGATTGTTCTGGCACAGAGATACGTCCATCAAAGGCGCTGAATTCCTTGCCCACAGAATTTTGGATGAGAATATCAAATGTATACTCTCCCTCGATCAGCGGAAAGGAGTCTTGGATGGCTATGCCATTCGCCTTGATGTTGTCGATTTCTGTCGGTGCAAAATAGAAGGGGAAGTCTTTGGAATACTGAAAGACAAGATCCTCACCTTTTCTCACACTCACATTGAGCTGAAAATTGCAGTAATACTGGTCTCTTGGCTCGAAGTAGTCGATGGAGACCTCTTTCGGATTGATGGAAAAATGCAGGAAATTGATGTTCAGGATAGGGTCTGCGATCAATGCCGTATCGGTCGCGCTTTCGATATAATTCGTTAAATACTCCGTGCTGACCACGCCCCTGAAGTTGAGAAAATGAGTCGCGTAATTTGGATTTATGTCCTTTTTGGGAGACTCATATATGCTGGATAATATGATCGTGTTACGGGGAGATGGAATAAAACTGTAGGGGAATTCCCCGGGGATCATAGAGATGGATGCCATGGCTATTCCAGGCGAAAGCTCCTTGATCTTTTCGTACACCGCTTGGTAATTCGTTGCGTCGACCATTTCTGGCTGTACGAGCAATGCAGCCGGTCCATCAGAGGCGGGGTTGTAGAGCTTGTACTCGCCTGACCCCCCTCTTTGATAAAAGAGGATGGAAAAATAGGTGGGAAGACCTTTTGTTTTATCTCCATAATAGTACCAAATCTGGCAGGGATGAACTCCGGCTGAGCTGGGGTATCGGTCGATGCTGACCGGAGGTCCGAGGAGGATATGGATCCTTCCCATATCCGTCATCCACCCTTCCCGAGGCGTTCCTCTGTTGAGTTGACTATTGGCATACAGGAAGCGTTTCAAGTGTTCTTCTCTGTATTCATTCTGAGGAGTCCCGGGTGTGGGATCCCTCTGCTTCCAGAATGTCTCTATGAAGAGATCCCTTTCCCGGTCTGAAGAGAGACTTAAAAAAACCTCTCTTTCTTCAGGAAGGATGATATAACGGGTGATTTTCAACCACTCCTGGTATTTTAGAGCCAGGTCCTTTTCTTTGATTTTCTGACTGGGGAATAAAACAGCGGCGGTGAAGAGACAGAGAAGAATAAAATGAGAAAACTTCGTCTTCATGGTTCAATCCTTTTCCTTATCCTTGAAATCCGGTAAAACTGAATTTTGGTTCAGGTTTAGATTTTTATGTCGAAAATCTTTCTCATACTTCCTACGTCAGGATCGGTCCGGATGATCACATCCAGATAGTATTTACCCGCACTCAAAACATACGGAAAACGGAATTCGATATCTTTGAGCTGAAGAAGCTCCTCCTCGGTCATCTCGAAGGCCTTGGTCTCTTGAAACCGGTCTTTTTTTTGGCCGTCTTTTGCATACACGAAGAACTCGAACGTCAGGTTGGATCTGAGTATTTTTCCTTCCTCTTCGAACAGGAAAAAATCGATTGGTATAGTTACCACGATTTCCTCGGATATCTTGTCGTAGCGGAGTTTGAAATCAGTGAATTTTTTTCCTACTGTATTTCCGTCAAAGATCTGGCCGAATTGCGCCTGCTCGATGGCCCAGTTCAGCCCACCCACGTCTCCGCGGTACATGTTGATCCTGTAGGTCCCGTCTCCCAGCCTGTCTACAAACTCCACGCCGAATCTGAGAGCATAATAGCCCCAATACAGGAGTCCTTTGGCACGGGGAGAATTACGCATCGGGAATTCCCGAAAGACATCAGGGGGGCCTAGGTAGATGTAGATCCTTCCTCGGTCTGTTTTCCAGCCAGGGATTCCTTCGATAAAATGAGTGTTTGCGTATTCGATGCGGCGGCTAAATTCATCCTTGAATTCGTTCTCCTCAGTAGAAGGGTCGGGATCTCTTTTGGACCAGAACTCCTCGATAAACTCCTGTCTGGAATCTTTATCCGGCAGATGGTTGAAGATGTCCCTTTCCATTTTAGTCATAATCAGCCGGGCAGTCTCGTAAAAATCGCGGCTTTCCGGGTCGAGGACGATATTCGGGCCTCGCCCGCAGCCCATAAGACCAAGGCAAACAAAGACGACGACCGTGCAATTCAGGTATTTCATCATTTCTCCTGACATTGTTGAATCAAAGCATCCAGCCTGCCCTTCTCTTTGGGAGGAAGAGAGGCATACCGCAATTCCTTGTATTTTGTGAGATATTTTAAGGCTTGAGTTTTGTTCTCCATAGCTAGGTAGGCAAGACCCAAGTTATATAAGGGAAAATCATAGTCGGGCTTGAGCTCTACAGCCTTTTCCCAGGAGGAGATTGCTGCATCGAGGTTTCCTGCCTGGGCAAAGGCGCTACCCAATCCATTGTGGGCAGATGCGTAATTGGGATCTAACTCCAATGCCTTCTCGAAATCTAAGATAGCCTGTCGGAGAAACTCTCTGTTTTTTGATTGACCGAATCGGGAGAGGTTCAGAGAGCCCAGATTGTTGAGGACGATGGGGTAGTTTTTGTCCAGAGAGAGGGCCTTTAGGAAGGCTTCCTCTGCGCTGATGAATTCTCCGCTTCTCCAGTAGGCCACACCGAGATAATTCCATAGCTCCGGGTCGTAGTCGATCAGGGCCAAGCCCTTGGTTAGGATATCGATAGCTGCACTGAACTGGCCAACCTCGGTAAGAAAAATCCCGAAACTGACGATGATTTTATAGTTGTGGGGATTGTTGGTGTAACCTTCCCTAAGGACCTCAACGGCTTCTTTATATTTATTCTGTTCCTTGTACAGGGTGGCCAGATAGGAATAGGCCAGATCGAAATCTTTTCTCTCGGCTATGATTTCTTGCAACAGCGCGACTCCCTCCTCTATCCTGCCGCTGTGATAAGCACCCATTGCTTGCTGTAGCTTGGTCTGGTAGGGAAGCAGAACCTTCAAGTCATCTTGTTCTGTGTATGTTTTTTTTTTGGCTGTCTGGCGACTCGATATGTACCCCAGGCTTCGCAGTTTCTCAGCTGTTTCCCGGTCCATTTTTTGTCTGTCCTTCCTGTTTTTCTTGTATGACTGTTGTTCGAACAACTGATCCAAATTTTTCTTGTAGGGAGCCAAATCTTTCTTATCGGCCAGGTTGTCCAGCTCGAAAGAATCTTTTTCGAGATCGTAATATTCAGGGATGGGAGAGTCTATAAACTTCTCACTGCCTTCTATGTATCCGCTCAGAGGCGCCCAACCCCGGCTGTAATGGGGGTATAAAGATTCAAAATAGATGGTTCTCTCGGGCAGCTTCTTGCCTTTTTCTACAGCGGGAAGAAGAGAGATTCCATGCAGGTGTGAAGGCTTGTCAATGCTAAGGAAATCACAGACTGTCGGAAAAATATCTACATGAGAGACATTCTGTTCGATCCGCCTCCTCTTGGATCTGGGGGATCGGATGATCAAAGGAACAGAAAGAGTGCTGTTGTAGGCAAAATAACCATGAGTACTCTCTCCGTGCTCCCCCAAGGATTCGCCATGGTCTCCGGTGAAGATGACCAGAGTGTTTTCGTCCAGGTTTTTTCTCTCCAGATGGCCGAAGAGCTTCGCCAGGGCAAAATCGACATAGGCCACCTCGCCGTTATACGGATGGCCTTTGTACTGGGTTCTGAAGGGCTCTGGAGGGTCATAGCGCTGATGGGGGTCAAAGCAGTGAACCCAGAGGAACCAAGGCTGACTCTGGCCTTCAAGCCAGGCCAAAGCTTCGGTAATAACGACCTCTGCCCTTCGCTCGACATACGAGAATTCCTGGTCGCTCTTGCTCCCGTAGTTGTCGTTATACACATCAAATCCCTGGATCAGACCGAATCGGGAGTCCAGGGGGAAAGCCCCGACAAATGCACCTGTTGCATAGCCCTGAGCTTTGAGATGTTCGGCCAGGCTCAAGAACTCGTCGCCGACTATGAAGTTGGCATTATCGTGAACTCCATGATACAGAGGAGTGGTCCCCAGAAGAATGTTCACATGGGAAGGGAGTGTTGTTGGCGTGTGGGCAAAAGCTTTGGTAAACAGGACACCTTCTGCAGCCAGCTTATCGATGTTCGGCGTTTTAGCGAAGTCTTGGCTGTAGCAGCTAAGTCTATCCGGACGCAGGGTGTCTATGGTGACCAGTAAAAAGTTAAGATTGGACTTTTTTGCTGGGCTTCCTGAAAGCGGAAACAAGCCCAAACTGATAAAAAGAAGAGATACAAAATATTTGGCAGAATCTTTGAAGCATCTCATCTTGGCTTTCTTTGCTCCTTTTGAACAATAGGGCCCATAACGGTTGAATATGAAGAACTCAATTCGTTTTTAATGTTTGTTTAGATTATCCTTGGATTTTTGTCTTAAGGAATTCGATAAAATTTCTTACCTGGACAGAACGTTCTGAGTCAGGATCCTTTTGAAGATAGTTCTCGAACACTTGAATGGAATCCTGGTAATTCCCGAGTGTTAGATGCACCAGTCCCAACTGGTAGAGGGCTTCCAAAAAGTCATCCTTGATTTCCACAGCCCTCTGGTAGTATTTGAGCGCGTCCTCGTATTTTTGACCGGAGTAGAAGTTCGACCCGATGTTATACAGTACTATCGGATCTGAGATCGTTTCAAAGTCGATTTTTTGGTACCATTCGGATGCCTTTTCGTTTTCGCCACGGTTGGTGTAGGTGTTTCCGATGAGCATCATGATCTCCTGGTCGTCGGGATCCTTCTCCAGTACTTTTTTGTAATACTCTTCAGCAACTTCATAGTTTTCTAATTGAAAATAGCAGTTTCCGATGTTTTTGTTGATGATGTAGGCATCCGGAAATTGTTCGAGTATTTTCTTATAAGAGGAAATGGCTTCCTCATACTTCATATTGTCAAAAAGTTCGTTTCCTTCATTCAACGCCTCAACCAGTTCCTCGGACAACACGGCTCCTTCTACTCTTTTCATGGTCACCATGATGGGTGGATTTTTTTGCCATTCGTTGACCTCTGCATCCAGCTTATGGGGCATGTACCCCGGCTTTTCAAAATCGATTTTCCAGGTTCCTCCTCTGATCCACCAGGCTTTCCACTCGCCGTTTTTATCCGTCTCTGTATCGAATCCAGATTGTACTTTTTCCAGGTAGAGCTTGATCTTAACCCCTTCTAAAGGATTCCCCTGCTCGTTGGTAACAATGCCACTGATCCTGCCCTGACCTTTGTAGGCCTGGGCAGATGCAAGCGTAGAAATAAAAAGCACTGTAAGCAACACTGATCCTGCTCTTTTCATTAAAATCCTCCTCCTCTATTCTACCATTTACCCTGGATTATTCATAGGCATGATTTTTTTAGCGCGGTTATTGCCATATGCATTGCAATCAGGGAGATGTATCAAAAATCCATGGGACATGTCCCAGATTTCCTGTGATGTGTATCTTGATTTTAAACGTGTACATGAATTATCCAGATTAAATGGTATGGAGGGAATTCAGGTAAAAAAAAGCCCCTTCCGTGTTAAAACGGAAGGGGCTTTGTGCGTGCGTGTGTACTGGTGCTTAGAAGTTGAACCTGATGCTGAATCGGAACACTCTGGGGTTGAGGATCCGTTGATCCAGCAGGAAGTTATCCGCATCCATTCTGGCTTCTTGCTTCAATGCGTGGGCAGAGTTGGTGATGTTGAATCCATCAGCAGCAACGGTCACTGATGCGGTATCGGAAACCATGAAAACCTTCTCCACCCTGAGGTTCAACACCCAGAAGTTGGGAAGTCTCTCGTCACCGAACTTTCCTCCGCTTCCTGGACTGCCGAAGATATCTTCATAACCGAGACCAGGTCTGTATACCTGGATGTAAGTGGGTATGACATACCCTTGTCGGGCAGTGAACACGCCGCTCACGTTGAAGCCGTACGGGAGCTGGTACAGGCCTGAGAACTTGAACATCCAGGTGGAATTGACATAAATATCCTGGACTCCTGAACCGCCGCTTTCCGGAGCAACCACGCCGCCGTCGTAGTATTCGTCGTTCATCGGGTCGATCGTGTCGCCTTTGTACTGCCTTTTCCAGTCAGATAGGGTAAACGAGGCGTCGAGCATCCACCTGTTCGAAAGTCTCTTGGTCACAACGAACTGTGCTGCCATGTACCTGTCATATCTGTTTGGATAGTTGGTCCTGTACTCGTAGGGATAGCGCTGGGTCCGTCCAAAATAGTCGTAACCCGTATACTCTGTTTCTGTGCCGGCATAGTAATAGTTGGCTGATGTTTCGAGAGTGCCATCTGCGAGCATGCCGATATCCCAGGTGCCGTTCCTTTGTTCCTTGTAATATCCTTCTATTCGGGCCGCAAGGTCTGTGCCGAGTTCCTTTTCATAGGAGGCACTGACCTCATACAGTTTTGGAGAGTTGTAATCCGGGTCGAACTTGTTACTGGGTACCACCGATGTGGGGTCTGCAGGGTTGACAGCGCTTGAGCTCCAGAGCCAGTAATCGGGATCGTTGGGATCTTTCAGTTCGCCTGTATCCCAGTCATATCCCCAGATCTCATCGCCGGTTACACGCCCATCCTCGTTGGCATCCTGCCAGAGCATGTCGATTTCGGTCCAGCCAATCGGGTTGATAAAATCAGCCAGGCCGTTTCCGGATTGAGATCCGTAGATGGCAGCAGAGAGCTTGATCACATCCTTGCCTGTTCCGAAAATATCATAGCTCAGGCTGATTCTCGGTGACCAGACTTTCCACGCCACTCCGGGATCGAATTCATCGAGCTTCAGAGCTGGCATATAATAGGACAGCCAGGGTGAGGCCGAGATGTCGGCGTTCTTGACCATGGATGCTTCTCTGTCATAACGTATACCGATGTTGAGGGCCAGCCTGCCGATCGAGAAGGTATCCTGCAGGTAGAAGGAGTAGCGGTTGAACCAGTAGTTGATCAAGTAATCCCTCAAAAGCCAGGCCTCCCACCACTCTCCATTGGGCATAGTGGAATCAGGGCCATAGTAGGCGAGAGTCAGGTTCCCTTCGTAAAAGTCGAAGGTTGTGGTGGTTGAGACGACATAGTCGAAACCGAATTTCCATTCGTGGTCTCCGCCCAGAACGTCCTCCAGGAACAGGTTGCCGGAAGCGCTGAAGTAGTGCTGGTCGCGGTCTGTCCCGTAGTCATCCGTGTTTCCAGACATATAGAAGCTCGGATAATAGGAGCGAACCATATAGTTTCCAGATCCATCCGCAGAGTGTTTTCCCTGGACAGGCAGGAGGTTGAATCCGCCGTTGGTGAAGATGTACTTGGCATCGATGTACAGATTGCCAAACATCTGTTCGATCTGTCCCTTCCAGAAATAGCCCGGGCCTGTCTGGTTCCAGAGGGTGTCCGCATCTTGGACTGTGTAGCCGTACCAAGCCCTGCCCCATTTGTTTTTATTGTCGTACTGCAGAAAACCGTTCAGTCTTGTCGATGGAGTAATCTGGAAATCGATCTTGGCGTATCCCGAAGCCAGCCAGGTTTTGTCCGATGTGCCGGCCAGGGTCAAGGCATCGATATCCTGGATGCCCCACGAGCCGTAGAACCAGGCTTTGTCTTTGATGAGCGGACCGCCGAAGTTGGCGCCGTACAGATAGACTCTGTTGATTCCCGCGGCTGT
>Ga0209427_10002300_pt1 | contig 22454 bp, 15 predicted proteins | sample DeeMarSWOR136_30_FD_187465 | JGI IMG/M metagenome (GOLD analysis project Ga0209427, IMG submission 187465) | Marine sediment microbial communities from White Oak River estuary, North Carolina - WOR-1-36_30 (SPAdes) (version 2) | ecosystem: Environmental > Aquatic > Marine > Intertidal zone >...
CATTACTAACGTGCATTCTTTTCGAAAAGGAGAGTACTCAATGAATCGAAGGTGTTTTCTAAAAAGTTGCGCTTTGTCGTTCGGCGCCCTGAGTGCGGGCGTTGCTTCATTCGCCCAGCAAAGGAGGTCTTCAGGGCAAGATGGGAACTCGTTGCCTAATATTGTTTTCATCCTGGCGGATGATATGGGCTATGGGGACATTCAGGCCTACAATCCGACGTCATCCATCTCAACGCCCCATCTGAATCGCCTGGCCGCCGAAGGGATGCGCTTTACCGATGCCCATTCGGGCTCGGCGGTCTGCACGCCTACGCGGTATGGTATTGTGACCGGCCGGTACTGCTGGCGCTCGCGGCTCAAACGGGGCGTGCTCTTTCCTCCCAATGATAAGCCGCTGATCGACCAGAGCCGCCTGACCGTTGCGGGCATGCTCAAACGACAGGGCTATCATACCGCCTGTATCGGCAAATGGCATCTGGGCATCGAATGGGGCCGGGACGATCAGGGACAAGTCGATTTCAGCAAGCCCATCAAGTACGGTCCGACGGACGTCGGTTTCGACGAGTTCTTCGGGATCGCCGGCTCGCTCGACATGGTCCCCTACGTCTTCTACCGAAACCACGAGCCCACCCAAGAAGCTACGCAGACACAACCGGCACTGAAATTCCCGCGATTCATTCGGGAGGGGCCCAAAGCCAGGGACTTTGACCCTGGCAAGGTGCTGGACCAGCTCACAGAGGAAGCGATCTCTTACATCGAGAGACGTGCGGCAGCGGGCAGCCCATTTTTCCTGTACTTGCCGCTGACGGCGCCTCACAAACCCGTCTGGCCGACCGAGCGATTCACCGGTAAGACGGACGTGGGACCTTACGGTGATTTTGTTGCCCAGGTGGACAGCTCCGTGGGGCAGGTGCTCCAGGCCCTCAAGAAAACGCAGGTCGCAGAGAATACGCTGGTCATCTACACCAGTGACAACGGGTCTTATATGTACCGTCGGCCCGACAACGAGCCGGACCATACGCAGGACTCCGGCGTGCAGGGATACCACCGGTCGAACCACCAGCCCAATGCGCACTGGCGCGGCACCAAGGCGGATATCTGGGAAGCCGGACATCGTATTCCCTTTATCGCTCGCTGGCCCAGCCAAGTCAAACCCGCAAGCCGGTGCGACCAGACCATCTGCCTGACGGATTTCATGGCGACTTGTGCAGAGATTACACGTTATCGTCTGCCGGCAGATGCGGCTGAGGATAGCTTCAGCTTAGTTCCTGTACTACTGGGTAAGATCCGAACCATTCCTCGCGCGCCGGTGATCCATCATTCGGCCAACGGCATGTTCTCGCTGCGCGACGGAAAATGGAAAATGGTCTTCGGCAACGGCTCCGGCGGACGCGAAAAGCCTGCCGGCAAAGCCTTCGAGAAACCCTATTTCCTGTTCGATCTGGAAAGCGATCCCGCAGAGACAAAGAATCTTATCGACCAATACCCGAACATCGCCAACAGATTGGAAGAACAACTGGAAACGATCATGACAGACGGCAGGAGCCGGTCATAGGATGGCTCATACCAGGATGGGCGTGCATCTATTTCTTTTCGGGATTACCGAGAAGGATGGGTCCCAGTGCTTCGCAGAATGCCTCGGCCTGACGCATGAAACCGAGATCCGTCGGATGCGAACCGTCCACCGTCGCCAAGTTGTCGCGGTCGTCCCCTAAGAGCCGATTGCCGGGCAGGTAGTAGAGATGTTCGACGCCCTCCGATTTGAGGCGAGAGTATACCTTGTGCAGTTCCCGGCGGTTCTCCGCATTTCGTTGCCTGCGTGACTGGATGAAGAAGGCATCCGAATAGGTTCTGTCCTCGACGAAAAGTATGGGCGTGTCGGGATGCGCTTTTCTGAGTTTCCTGACGAACGGTTCAACGCGCTCGGCAACCGCCTGGCCGTTCATATTCGGCAGGCAGTCAAGGACATAGGCAGACGGATCGAGTTCGGCAAGAAGGTCCGCCATTTCGGGTTCCATCCGGCCGTTTCCTGAGAAGCCGAGGTTGACGACAGGATAATTCAACCGTCGTCCGATGATGGCGGTGTGGACCATGCCGGTGCGCGAGGCGCACCCGCCCTGGGTAATGGACGTGCCGTAAAAGACAATGGGTTTGCGGTCGTCGGGATAAGCAGGCGCTTTCCGGAACGTATAGCCTTCGGGAAGGCCAATCTCCACCGATGAGACGCCGTTATAGAGCGGAAGGTAGAGAAGGTACTCTCGCGTTTCCTCCGAGATATCCTTCACGAGAGTCGCCGAGTTGACGGGGAACTTTGTGGGTCTTCCTACGGCTAGCCATTTCCATTTCCCATCCCCATCTTTGACGTAGAGGTCCAAGCCGCTAACGCCGGTGGCCGGCATGTGCGGCATCGCAAGGCTCTTCGACCGCAGCTCCCATCGGGCCTGAATTTCGTTGGCGTCAGTGACAAAACGCACGCACATCCCCGCCGAATGGCGGCTTAAGCTCCAGACGGGCCCGCGTACAACGCCTTCGGCCTTCGCAGGTAAACGGTCGTAGAAGCTCTTCGTGTCCGTCCAGCCCTTTCCCTCGACGTCGAGATGGCGAATGTCATGCCATGAGAGCGCATCCGTCCGCGCGGCTGACGGATCGACCTTCTCAGCGGCGGTTACCGGCGATAGAAAGTGAATCAGAAATAGAAAAGCGATTCCTGCGCAAGCAATCACACGGGTCATAGCAGCACATCTCCTTATCATTATTGGGATATCACCAACGATGCCACAGCCGGCAAGCCACGCCGAAACGACCAACATGTGCCGGTTCCTGGACATCCATGACGTCGTTCCATTCTTTAGAACAGGCTCGACACCCAGAGACCAATCCTCCTGACGTCTCCGCGAAGTTAGCAGGAATCGTCCGAATCATCAAGCATGCTCTGAGGAAATCTGCAAAACATCAATGAGCAATTTCTTGGAAGGAATGATTAGGGTTACCGGACCTTCGGTGGCAGGGCCTAGCTTCTGCCCTTTCCTTCTTCTTCTACGTGCTCGGTGTTGGGCCTAAGACATACATTTTATCCTACACAGGGTGATACGATGGTCCTTGGACAGCCCACGGCAATACTACAATCACCTTGACTTGTAGACTGCAATGTGGTACAATGCCTCTAATCAGTGCGAAGGATTTGAAAGGGAGGGTATGAATCCGTGGGCAGAAACGGCAGGGGTCGTTTTAATAGCATTGTCAGGCGCTTTTCTGGGCAGACTGTCCTCGCGCTTTCACAGACCCTATTGGGTATTAGGCTATTTCATCCCCGCTGTGTTGATTGCCATGCTGGCGTTGGTCCGGTTCAATCTTGATCTGTGCTTCGTGCGACCCTTCGTCTGGATTGCGACTAGCCGGATTCGATTCGTGACGTTATCTCTGGCGGTCTCGATGGGCCTGACCGTGCCGCTGTCGCGTCTACCTTACAAATGGGAAAAGCTCGCCGTCTGTGTCTTGATGGCCGGATTCGTAACGTGGTTTTCGGTCTTTCCATTTCTCGTTCCGGCTCTCATCAGGGGCCGGCTGGCGAATCTTCAAACAAGATTTGACTCCAATGGCATTTGCCGCCAGACGACGGATTATACCTGTGGCCCCGCTGCGGCGGTGACCGCCCTCGGACGATTGGGCTTGGCCGCCGAGGAGGGGGAACTGGCCGTGCTGTCCCACTCCAGCCCGGTCACAGGGACCCTTCCGGCCTGCTTGTCATCGGCGCTTCAGGATCGCTACCGCGCGGACGGCCTGCGGTGCCAATACCGTCGCTTTGACTCGGTCGACCAGCTCAGAAACGCCGGCATCACGTTGGCGGTAGTGAAAGATGCGCTGTTTCTGGACCACTGCCTTGCCGTTCTGGACGTCTCGGACGACGCGGTCACCGTGGCCGACCCGGTTACCGGCGTGAGGCTGATGCCGCGCCGGCAGTTCACGAGAATCTGGCGCTTTTCCGGGATCGTCCTCGAACGCGGCCCTGTCGAGAGTATCTGATCAGAATCCGCGCAGATCGCAACTTTTTTCACACGGAGTGACATACAGTTGTCACTCTCTTGACATAAACATACCGAAGTGGGTGTGAAATTGACGATATGGTGCTTATGAACGGGACGCTGTGTCGCGCGGACAGATGCATTTGTCTTACGAAAGTCTCTATCACAGATAAGGCGCATCGGCGCGACAAAGCTGTCATCAGGAACCAGCCGAGATGATCTCTGCGGGGGGCACCTCGGCTGGACTGATTCTTGCGCCTCACTTAGACTCCGCCACGCGTTTCAGACCGGGACGCTTTGATCTACAGAATGTACGCGGGACTATTCGTACGTGCTGTAAATTGTCATGTATCCCGACAAGAAGAAGGAGGGACCGCCATTCGGCACAGCGGGCCTATGGAAAGAGTTGAGATTGCTTCGTCGCTGTGCTCCTCGCAATGACAAAGGAACGACGTGCTGCTTCCCAGATGGTGACAACCACCTTGTATTTGACGACAGCTTTGATCAGCCCGGCGGCTGCAAAGTATTCCTGCTTTTCAGAACAAGTAATCTCGCGAATCGGCGTTTTCCGACCTGGATCGTCATTCCGTCCGCAGGGATGATGTGAGCATTCGGATCCGGCATTTTTTCCCCATCTATCGAGACGGCGGATTGCCCACACATACGTTTGGCCTCGCCGCCGGTCTCGACGAGCTTGCACGCAAGCAACAATTGCTTGAGGGAGATGGCTTCGGCCGGCACGGAAAACTCCGGAATCTCATCCGGCAACTGACCCTGTGCAAAGACCTTGTCGAACTCGGCCGCGGCGGATTCGGCGGTCGCGTCGTCGTAGAACTCGCTCACAATCGTCTTGCCCAACAGGACCTTGGCCTCTTTGGGATGCGTTTTAGCCGGGTCGACAAGCTTGGCGATCTCGTCGGCCGGCAGATCCGTCAGGAGGGTGAAGTAGTCCTCCATCATGTCATCGGAGATGCTCATCACTTTGCCGAACATGTCGTTCGGCTCATCCGTGACGCCGACATAATTGCCTTTGGACTTGCTCATCTTCTCCCGGCCGTCCAGGCCGACCAGTATCGGCATCGTAATGACAATCTGCGGCGGCTGGTCGTACCCCTTCTGGATATCCCTACCGACAAGGTTGTTAAAGGTCTGGTCCGTGCCGCCAAGCTCAACGTCGCTCTGTATCATCACCGAATCGTAGCCCTGCATCAGAGGGTAAAGAAACTCGTGCGTGTAAACATCCACATCAGCTTGCAGGCGTTTCTTGAACGTGTCCCGCTGGAGCATCTGGGCAACCGTCTTTTTGGCGGCGATCTGAATCAACTCCATCAAGGTGAGTTTCTCCAGCCATTGGCTGTTGTACCTGACCTCGAGCTTTTCAGCCGACGTGTCGAGAATTTTGCCGGCTTGTTCAAAATAGGTCTTGGCGTTTTGCTCGATCTGCTCAGGCGAAAGGATCGGCCGGGTGCTGTTTTGGCCGGTCGGGTCGCCGATTCGGGCGGTGTAGTCCCCGATGATAAGGACCGCCCTGTGGCCGAGGTCCTGGAATTGGCGCATTTTGCGCAGCACAACCGTATGGCCGAGATGGATATCCGGACTGGTCGGATCCAGCCCCAGCTTGACTCGCAACTGCCGGCCTGCCCGAGCCGCTTCGGCAAGCTTCTGCGCCAGCTCGGCCTCGGTAAAGACTTCCATGGTACCGCGTTTTAGCAACTGGATTTGCTCTAAAATTGCCTCTGCCATAGATCTCGTCCTACGATCGCACAAAGCCCGATAGTTGTTTTCAGAACGCAAGATTATAACGGATGAGGGAAACGTAGGCAAGGATCGCTCGTGAAAGCGAATTGACAGTCTATCGACCCGCAAGAAACCTCAGGCAAATGTAACGCATGTCCACAACGACGTTGGCAAGAACAAACAACGGAATGTCAATCCACTTTCGAGACGCCAGCCCAATAAATCCGCTGGGCTCAAAATGATACGGCGTGAAAGGCACAGTTGTACCAAACGTGATACAGTCACCTATTGCCCGGAGTCGTGTGTCGGCACATCACCTGCAGGCTCCGTGGCTGTCAGTTGCCCCTTTTCCTTACCCTCGGGCTTGTCTATCAAGTGACGCCACAAATAGAACGTCCTCACAATGGTTCGCTCAACGCGTTCCATTGCTGCGAGAATCAATATCGTCTCAGCAGCAAGGAACAAGGTGAAAGCCGTCACAATTCGGAGTATTTTCCGTAGACAGTCGCCGGGCAATAAGCCGAAATAAAGAAGTACAAGGGGTAGAAGGAGTAGAAGGCCCACTGCTGCGTTCTTCATTAGGCGTTCTTCTGCTATCAACTTCTGCAGAACCGTGCGAGCAGAAGGGTCCTTTCTTACATATTCTCTAACCGCTTATAGGAACATCTTTGTCTGTTCTGGAGGATCGCTCGTCTTCAAGTCCTTTCTTATTCTATCAATGTGTTTCTCTGCATACTTGCGGAATACCTTGTCGCTGTACGGGATGCACAGCCAACTCGTTACGCGATTAGCGAACGAGTCCAGAATCATTCCGGCGAGGTAGGCGAAGAATAAGCCAACGAGGAGAGAAGGCCAAGCTAACTCAATATCAATCGACGTAAGCCAACATATAGCAGCAATAAACGCAACACCAGGCGTTATGCGGCAGATAATGTCGAAGTATAGCTCAGGAATCAGTGCGGGTATTTGGGATAGTGTATCTTTTTCTTTTTCTGTCATTTTTGCTAGCTCCTATTCTCTGAACGACCGGGTCGCGTATTGTCTTTTCCGAGTCGACACAAGCTTAAATCTCCGTCCTGAATGTGTCAAACGCTGAGAGGCGTTGGGAGCGCATAAAAAAAGCCGCCCGAAGCTGAGCGACGAGGAATGACTCAAGAGGCCAAGAAATTCTAACACAAGGCAATATAGCTGGCGATCGCCAGAAAGAGGATGCGTCTCTTGTTAAAAACAAAAGGAAGCCAGGTTTCGTAATAAAACTTCTCCATTGGGCGTCTCAAAAAACTATCAATCCAAATCCTTGTGTTATCACTATCACATTATGATAACAGAAACGGGTCTGAAAAGCAAGGGAAATCGCCTCAGAATGAACATATATCCTGTATTAAAAAGCGTTTACGCTATGGATGAACGGCGTTTTTTTTGTCTTTTTCATGTGAACCAATTTCGCCTGTAGACGTACTGTTACCATCCCACGACTGAGAGTAGAGGCATAGAACATGAGATCGCGGTGCCCAGCCATTGGCCGGATTTGCTTGACCGTGAAATCTGGAAGGATTATATTTGCGCGGTGAGAGCCTGCGTCAACTCGCGTTTCGACGGGCTGTACTGTTGACAAGGTAATTCAGATCACGGTATAATGTTATCGTGATCATACAATAAGGAGACTGATATGACTGAATATATGCAATATCTGGCCTTTTGGACACCGGGGCCCTTTGAGCTTATCATCATTCTCGTTATCGCGGTTCTTCTATTCGGCAGACGGTTGCCCGAGATTGCGCGTGGTCTGGGCAAGAGTATGACCGAGTTCAAGAAGGGAGTTCACGAAGTAGAAGAAACCAAGGACGAATTGGTCAATGACGTCAGGAAAATCGGTGATGACGTGGCCAAGGAGACCAAAAGCGCCGCCGGTCTGGACGAGCCGGAAGATATGATGAGCTAACTCACCCCAGTCCCGAAGCCTCGCGGACTTCCCTTGTCTACAAAATGGGCAAAAACAAAAAGAAGAAGAAAAAGCCGCGCGACCCTCTTGACAGCACCATGAGCCTGGGCGACCACCTGGAGGAGCTGCGCGGGCGTTTGATTCTTGCTCTTACCGGCCTGCTCATCGGAACAGCCATTTGCCTGACTTTCGGCACGCGAATAATCAAATTCATCGAAAGACCCTATCTCAAAATATATGAAACCCGTGAAGCCAAAACCCAAACAGATGAGAAGACAAGAAAGCTCATCGAAGACCTTTTTAATGATACACGTCAGAAATTAGCGGATGATCCAAACACCCCAAACATTGGACCGGAAACCGAGGAATTCGTATACCGGTTTTGTGCGGAAATCCTTGTCGCATTAAGTAACGATCCGAATTACGCATACATCAGTCAGTCAACCGATCAGCTATCTCCTGCACGTCCCCTTCAAATACTCCGCCCGGCGGATGGCATCATTAGTTATATCAAAATCGCATTGATGGCCGGTCTGATCCTGTCCTCTCCCTGGGTTTTCTATCAGATATGGATGTTCGTTGCGGCAGGACTTTACGCTCATGAAAAGAAGTACGTTCACACGGCCGTGCCATTTTCCGCAACGCTATTCGTCACCGGTGCGTTATTCTTTATTCTTATTGTAGCTCCGCTAACGCTTAAGTTCCTTGTGAAGTTCAATGAGGGCGTGCTTGGTGCCAGGTCCAATTTTACTTTTGCCGACTATGTTTCATTTGTCACCATGCTCATGCTGATCTTCGGTGTGGCGTTTCAGACCCCGATCGCCATCTTCTTTCTTAATCGAACAGGCCTGGTCTCAATCCGGGCACTGCGCAAATCAAGGAAGTTTGTTCTGCTCGGCATCTTCGTCGTCGCCGCGATGGTTACGCCACCGGACGTGATCTCTCAAGTCACTCTTGGAATACCCCTTTACATTCTGTTTGAACTGGGCATCCTGCTCAGTGTGTTTTCAGAACGCAGGAGGAAATCGAAAGAAAAAGCTACATAATCTCTTCCCGGGCCTAATGACTGCACCTCATTCTACCACGCGTTTGACCTGGTAATAGTAGGTCGCATACCGGCCGTCGATTGAAAACGTATTGCCGGTGCGTTCAACTTGCTGTGCGACCGGCACGCCATAGACATCGACCACGTTCGCCGAAGTCAGCGGCGCCCCTTTGAATGTGAGGGTGGCCTGCACGGGCTCGAGGAACAAAGGAGGTCCGCCGGTCTCAATCAGTTCCGTGCCGTCATCCGAGTAAACGGCGCCGTGCTGCTTATCCTGTGCCATCCCTGTGATAAGGATATGGGCGGACTCGATCAGGGGCCGATTGTCCAACGGCGTAAACAGTAAGCTCACAAAGGGAGTCGGACCCACCCGAACAGTCACGCCGGGCAGATCATAGGTGCGGCCGGCGGCGAAGCCGATCACACCCTGCGTCTTGTCGGAATGGACGGTCACAACCTTGCTACCGTAGTGCCACGAAAGCTGGCCGGTGTTACTGCGGACAACCTGCGCCCACTGGCCCCAATAGGCGGACAAGTCACCGAGATACGAGGGCCCTTGGCCGTCTTGAACCTTCAACGTGACACGCCCAATGGCCAGCGCCTCCACGGGGGTCGGGCCATGGGCCGTTAGCTCATTTTCATCGTAGCCAACCTGACCATACTCCTGATCGAGCTTATCGATACCGGCAAAAATCTCGGCGGTTGACAACCGACGGGCGGAGATCACGTCGCCCTCGTCGAAGTGGTTATTGTAAATGGCGTAGGCCAGCGCCGGGAACTGCCCGATGTAATGCGGCGTACACGTGACGTAGCTTCTCATGCCGGGCCAGCCGTTGCCCATGTACGAGCGCGAGGCGGCGAAATGATACGAGGCATCCCAACCTTGCAGCCCCATGCCGTAGAACGCAAATAACCGCGCTATTTCGGCCTTCCACTGATTGGGCGGCTTCTGCCTCCATTCGGCCATGATGAAAGGTTTATCCTCGAAAACGAAATCCTGGCCGTTCTGCTGGAGAAAGCCGCGCCGGCCGGCAGGTTTCTCGATCAGCCCGCTCATATCGGTTATTGATTCGGGAGAATGTGGGTCCGGCCCGGCCATGAGCATGAACCAATCGCCCGGCCCGGGCGGCGGCGGGTTCGGATCCGGTCGCACGACGCCGGTGGGCGCCCAGGGAAAGTCCGTGAAGGCCATCGCGTCGATGCCGCCGTGGCCTTCTCTATCCGCGCCGTCGCGGTCCGAAATACGCACCTTGACCGTGTGTGCCCCCCGCGCCAGATCGACCACGGCTCCGAAAGTCCATGCGATGAAGCGAATATCGATGCCGGGATCGACCAGGTCCATCCGGTTGGCGACGTACGACAGGTCGATGCTCTGCCAGGGGCCATTGTCAATACTGTAGCTATAATCGGCCCCGCCGTTGTTATTGTGAAACGGATTGAGCCGAATCCACCACGTGTAGCTTCCACCTTCGGCAATCCTAAAGCCATATGTGGCGATTCCGGAGTCGTGGTGGTTGTTGCTCGTGTAGTGCGAATGCCAATCGCCATCGGAAACGCCAGGCTCGCCCGGCGACAGAAGGCCCTTCATAACATGGGTATTGTGATACCAGGAGCCGGCACCCGATTTCTCAGCAAAGGTGGACGCGGCATAGTCCTCCCCCTCGATCCATATCGCCTCGTTGGCCAGAGCAGGCATTAAGAGAAACGCCAGAGAACAGAATCCCAAGGCAAGCTTGACGGGCGGGATGGTTCCTTTTTTCATTTCGCTTGTCTCCTATCCAAAAGCCGTCAAATCAATCCACCCCTTCCGATGGTGCTCCGGTGACGCGCCTCGCCGATAAAATCGAGCGGGGCTTGCATCGGAGGTAATTGATACAAGCCCCGCATCGTTATACACGTTCCGTATCAACCGCACAACCTTAACGGCTATCCGGAATCCAGGTCTTTGGCGCCCCAGGTCCCAACTCCTACTCTGGTTCTACGGTGTCGGCGGATACAGCCGAATGTCATCAAAGAACATGGCACCCGAACCACCCGGCTGCGGATTCGCCTTATCCCCGAAGCCAATCGCAACCGCGCTAACGTTGGTCAGGTCGATCCCCTGGTCCGCAAACGCCTGTAACGGAACAAGCCATTCGGTCCAAGCATCTCTCTGGACGATTTCACCGTCTTCGTGATACACCAGCGCCGTGTTATCGAGGGCGACATACATCGGCGTGGGAACGTTGATCCAGTCACCCTTGAACCAGATGCCCAAAGTGTCGACGCCCCTGGTCGTCCAGTCCTTCGGATAAACAAGGGTCAGAGACGCCTCGGCATACTTCATATCCACGTCGTAAGCGTACGGCATGGACTGCGAACCACCGTGAACGATCGACGGCTCCGCATATGGGGGCATGAGGTAGCCGACTTCCGAGCCGTTCTCGTCCACGCCGAAGCCGTCAATCCAGCTCTGCCAAATGGCTTCGCCTTCCGCATCATTGTCCGTGTAGTCCTCGAAATCGTCCACGACGAGGAAATTGGCCGTTGTGAAGGTCCAGACAGGCCCCTTCGAGGCGTTCCCCGCCGCATCGACTGCATCGGCCCGCCAGTAATAGGCGGTATTCCACTCAAGCATTCCGGGATCGAGGCTTTCGGAGCCAAGGTCCACGCTACCCTTATCCTCGGGCGACCCGGCAGCGGCGCCTTGCACGGCGGCTTTATCCGTACCGAAATAGACGCGGTGCGATGCGGCGTTATCAGCCGGCGACCAGCTTAGGATCTTGTTGTGCTTGACGTTCACGGCGCCATGAGGCGGCTTCGGGCTCCCCGCGGCCCCGGGAGTCGTGAAGCTCCAGACGTCGCCTTTGTGTGTGGCGACGCCGTCAAACTCATCGACCCGCCAGTAATAAGTCTTCGCCAATTCAAGCACGCCAGGACTATAGAGAATAAGGCCCGTGGGCAGCGCCCCGGCCGCGTTGTTCACCGTGTCATAGTCGTCGCCGAAATACACGTAGTGCAATTTCGCGTCGAAGCCAACGTCCCAACGAAGCACGGCCGCATTCGGATCGACATCCTCGGCACCATCCGCCGGATCGGGGCCAAAGGCGGTCACGGGGGCGACCCTAAAGCTCCAGACGGCACCTTCCCACGGGCTGTCCGGATTCGCCTCGTTGACCTCATCGATTCGCCAATAATACGTGGTCCCCGTAGCGAGACCGTCGGGATAGGGAAAACCGGGAAAGCCAACAATATAATCGGCCGCGGCCTGGTTGCCCCTAAACGTGTCTGCGGCGCCGGCTTTCACCTGGTCGTAATCGTCGCCGAAATAGACATCGTGTGAGACCGCCTCAGGTCCGGCCGTCCACTGCATGCTCAACCATGTCTGTCTAATAACGTCACCATCAGCGGGGACGGGATCACTGGCCGGATAATCCTGCGCCTTAATCACCGGGTATAAGACCCGTTGCGGAACAACCTCTCGTGGTGTGGATGGACTTTGCCAATAAAGCTGCCATTCCGCCTCGCCGCCGTTCTCATAGCCCTCCACGACGATCGGATACCTTTGGCCCGCCACGAGCTGCACCGGATCGGCGGTGGTCTCTGCACGATCATGGTCGGCCCAGTCATCGATGATCATCTCACCGTTGAACCACATGCGGACGCCATCATCGGCCCCCGTGATAAAGGTATAGGCCTCGGTATGCAATGCCTCTATTTCGCCCAACCATCTGACTGCAAAGGTATCCGACCGTAATCCCTCGGGCGGGGGGATTTCCAGGTCCGGGGTAAGACCATCCGGATGAGTGGCCTGGAATCCCGGATTCCAGTAGCAGTATATTTGAGGGTCTATCCGAACGGCCACCAGATCGCGGAAGGCATCCTCTCGAGAGGGAGGCGAGCCACCAGTGAAGTGATAGTACTCCGCGCGCAAACCCGTACCGGCCTGGCCCAACGCGCTACCGGTCAAACTCAACACCAAAACAACAGCAGAAATGAGATAAAGCAGTTTTCTACACATAATAGTCCTCCTTCAAAAAAGACTCAATATTAGGAAAAACCCACAGCGATTGTTGCCTTACAACATCCCAGTTCATACCTACTCAGGACAGTTTTCTCCGAGTTGCCATCACCTCCTTTCTTCGAACGTCTGTCAGGCTCATTAGCCGCAAAAGCCCGGCAATTTCACGCCGCATCCGACATACGCATATTCTCCACCTCGCTATTTTATACTAAATCGGCAACCTTGCCGTCAAGCGGAATCCCTTATAGTATCGGACATGCGGGGCAGATTCTTGGGAAAAAACCGCGCCGGACGCGCAAGAAAAGCACAATACGGCGTCTTAATCGAGGATAATCTCATCCCGATAGGCCGGAACGGCCACCTGCCAGCCCGTTTCACGCCTGATATAGTCGCCGAAATGGCGTGCGCTGTCCGATTCGCCGTGGACGACAAAGAGCTTCCTGGGCGGCCTTTTCAGCCCGCTGAGCCACTCCAGAAGCTCTTCTTTGTCCGCATGGGCCGAGAAGCCGTTGATTCGCACGACTCGTGCCTCCACCGGGTACTTCTGGCCGAGGATTCGCACCTCTTTTTCGCCGTCAACGATCTGCCTGCCAAGCGTACCCACCGCCTGATAGCCCACAAACATGATCGTGTTCCGGCGGTTGCTGATATTGTTGACCAGGTGGTGTTTTATTCTTCCTCCCGTGCACATCCCCGATCCTGCGATAATCATCACCGTGCCCTTGACGTGGTTGATGGCCTTTGATTCGTCGCTCGTCCCGGCCATCTTCAACCCCGGGAAGTTGAACGGCGACTCATGATTTCTGACGTACTCGGTCATCTCTTTGTCGTAGAGCTCGCGGTGCCGCTTGAAAACCTTGGTGATACGCGCTGCCATCGGACTGTCCAGGTAAACCGTCAAGCGGGGTATCGCATTCTCCAGCAGCAATTCATTGATGAAGTAGAGGAGTTCCTGAGACCGTTCCAGTGCAAAGCTTGGGACAATGATGTTTCCGCCGGCCTGCTTCGTCGAATTGATGACCTCAGCGATCATCTTCTTGGTGTCGTCTGGCCCCTGATGCACCCTATCGCCGTAGGTGGATTCCACCAGGATATAGTCCGCTTCATCCACCAGCGAAGGATCCCGCACGATGGGTCTATGCGGCCGGCCAATGTCGCCGGAGAATAGAACGGTCCTGTCCTGTCCGTTCTGATTGGTTCTGACCTTGATGATCGACGAGCCGAGCACGTGGCCCGCATCGCAGAACGTGGCCTCCACGCCGGGGCCGATCTCGACGGGCGTCTTGTATTTCACGTCAGCAAAGTGCGGAAAACACGCCTCGGCATCGGCCACAGTATAGAGAGGAACGACTGGACGGGGACCCTTCCGACCTTCGCGCTTGTGTCGCTTACGCTTGAACTCCGCATCTTCTTCCTGCAGCTTTGCCGAATCCAGCAGAATGATGCGAGCGATCTCGGCCGTGGCATCCGTGCAATAGATTTTGCCTTTGAATCCGTCTTTGACCAGCTTCGGCAACAGGCCGCAATGGTCCAGGTGGGCGTGCGTCAGCAGGACAGCGTCGATGCTCTCGGGCGGCACGGTAAACGGCTTCCAGTTTCGCTCCCGAAACTGCCGCTCCTGATAGAGTCCACAATCGACCAGAAGCCGGGTACCGTTCGCTTCCAGCAGATGTCTCGAACCTGTCACGTTCTGGGCAGCACCGAGGAACTGCAATCGTATCGGCATACGTCACCTCATTGTCATAAATATTGTTCTTAGAAGATTTTACAGAAATACCCCTGCCGTGTCAAGCAAAGAATGTCCGCGCTTTCAGCTTATGGGCTTGGGACAGGATGACAGGATTGGGTTTGTTTTTTCACTAACCACAGATGAACGGGGATAAATCCAGAGTCAAACCCCGAGTCAACCGAAGGGAGTAGATCGGCTTTGTTTTTTCGAATGAACCGCAAATAGACTCGAATAAACACGATTTTGTTTCATTTTCCGACACCGTTTCGACCAGTTTTTCGCAGATACCTATGGCACAAGTTACACGTTTTGTGACAGTTTTTGACATTTTTGAGCACTCTTGAACGTTTCTGAACACTTTCAACGGAACCACAAATGAACACGAATGAACACCGATTTATCGAAAAGAAGCCATTCGCTTTGCTTTTCTTTTTCGTTCGCCTGACATGTTAACAGGGATGGACGGATCGCCCGCTGACGAATATTCCAGCATCGAGCATCGAGTATCCAGCATTCCTATTCACGACATACAACATACGACATGCGATATACGATATACTAATACGATAGTATGTTCAATATTACACTAGACTATTTGCTCAAAGTCAAGTGAATTCTGTTTCTCTGGACTGGACTAACAACATGAACCCGCAATTCCACGGGAAAAGGATTGGGACAGTCACCGCGTTAGGTGGGGGTATATTGGGTGAGTGCCCCACGCTAACATGAATAATTCATAATTCAAGATGTGACCCCATTTCCAAACCGCAGCAGAGAAGGCAATTCCTATGAACGATGAAAACGGTAGCAGCGAGAACATCGAGGAATTCAACAGCTAAAAAGGCGAATCTCCGGTTTTCTGTAGTATGATTGTGCTATTCCAGGCGGGACTTCGGCCCCGCCTGGAATGTTATTATGAACAAGAGGCACAGCCGGGTCTCGATCATTTTCCAAGTAGATTGATTATTGAGAAGCAATAATTGATCTTCACCCCATGTCCTCCTTCGACCGCGCTGAGAGCATGACCTGAGCTTGTCGAAGGGCCAGCGTCCAAAGCCTCACCTGCCCCGGCTCGCTCTCCGCCGCGATAAGTGCGGCTAATACAAAGCCAATTTCGTTGGGGCCCAAATGAACGTAACGCACTACCGAGAACGGGATTGTGAAAGTTCCCCTTATCGGAAGCTGCGAAGAAGCAAACCCAATAGTACTCAATCTGGACTCTACCCTCTCAATTCTTTCCGAGCGGGTCGTAGTAACGTTTGGGGATGTCCTCGCCCAGCGTCTCTTTGATGACGGTGACGTGGCCGTCCAGCCAGAGGCAGTTGAGTTTGCCGCCCGTCTCGTAATCGGCGTTCTTTGTTATGGAATGCCGGAAGATGCCGCGATACCAGTCCGTACGACCGCCGGTCCGGTAGTGAGAGAAGTTTCGGCCGCTCGAATCGGGACAGAGCATGTCGTTGCCGTTCTCGATTCGAGGCTCCATATGGTCGTGCGAAACGATGACCTCGGCATGGCGCGGGATGGCGTTCGATCTCTCTTCGGTCAGCCAGCCATTCATGGAATAGGCCGAGTTATCTATCTCCCCGCTGCCGTAGAGCATTTCCTGGGCGACGATCTGAGAGAAGTTCTTGAAGCTGGGGCAGCCGAACAGTTCCGGCTCCTTGACATAATCGTGATAGATCACGCCCCAATAGGACTGACTATCGCTGGCCTTCAGCAGATTTCCGCCGGAGCCGTACCAGAGATGCCCATTGCAACTGCTCGTATGCGTATGGAAATCGGGCATGGTGTAATCGTTTTCCTGCAGGTACATCGTGATACCGAGGCCGATGCTCCTGAGATTGGACCGGCACGATTGCTCCCGTGCCTGCTCCCGGACTCGCCTCAGAGCCGGCATGAGAATGGCCAGCAATACCGCAATAATAGCAATAACAACGAGAAGCTCGATCAATGTAAAAGCGTTTTTTCTCTGCATCCTACAATCCATCCAGAATTTCAACGTCCACGACTGAGGGTACAATGACTGGATCCCGAATCAACGTCCAGGGACCCTGTGAACGATTTGGATAATGCACCCAATATCACATACCCGTCCATCTAACCCAAATTCATTTATAGCATATAAGAAGTGGAAATCCAAGGAAAAACTCTTTTATGGGCAACGGCACTTCTTCAGCTCCATCTCATTAGGGTGGTTGAATGTAGCCGTAATAACGTCCCATCCAGTAAGGCAGCAGCCACCATACACCATCGCTTTCAGTATGCCCGCCGTCGCCCTGAACGGCTCGCCACGGATTTTCGTCCCACCGGATCACGCCGCGCTCACTCGGCGGCAACAAACGATCCGTCTGAAGATGCTCCCACTCCGGCACCCGCACGATATGGATGTCCTCGCGATGCGAATTGTCCACCGTCCAGCGGACAAGATCGAGCGATGTATCACGCAGGTACTTAACGGTTATTTCCACTTGAGGCGTTCGGCCAGTGCATGCGCCATAAATATACTCAAAAAACGGACTGCAATCGGCCTTCACGGCGGCGTACCAATGATCGATGCTCTCACGATACAGACGTCGCAGCTTCGGATCGTTCTCGTGCATCATCAGGCACGGAAATGCCAGCGCGAGCAACTCGTCGTCGATGTGCGTGCGCCACGTGGGATTGGCTGTCTTGGCGCGTCTGACGTTGGCGGCATAGTCATGCTCGTAGAGCAAGTGCAAATATTCCTTCTGATAGCGATCGTCGCCGGAGACGTGATAAGCCAGCTTCAGGAACGAGAGGATCTCCACCGAGTTTACCCCCCGTTCCGGCGCCCAATCCGGATCATGATTAAGCTTTTCAGGCGCCCACACGGCCCATTTTGTGTGTGTTCCGTCCATGCCTCTAAGGACGTAGCCGCCTTCGATGATGTAGTCAACAATGTTAAGAATGTGCCTGGCTACATGCCGCCGCTCGGCCCCATCGGCCACCAGATCGTAGTAGAACAGATAGCCGAACATATGCCCGGTGATCTCATCGCTGCTCGTATCGCCTTTCCACAGCCACTTGCCGTCACGGGACGGGCGCCAGCGCGTCTCGACTCTCTTCTCTCGTGGATTACGAACGACCATCTCGGCCCACTGCCGGTCGGATATTTTTCGGTTCGGGTCCGCCATTTTCGTCCAGGAACTCGGAATGACCGTACGCGCTACAAAGCCGGGCGTTTCCGTGACGGTCTGCAAAAACCACAGTGCCTCGAAGGCCTTCTTCGCATTGGCTTCAGCCTGCGGACTCTTAGTCACGCCGTAACGGAAACTCTCCATCGCCAGGTACATGGCGGTATATTGACCGTCGTTGTCGTCGTCGCGCGGCGCCCATGTGCTCGTATCACCGGGCACACGGAGCGCACATTTTTCGACGAGCCCGGGCTTGCGCACGTGCCGGGCAAGGCAGATGTCGAGAAAATAATCCGCTTTCTCGGCCATGGTCATCGACCTGCGTTCGATCGCGCTGACGCCTTTGCTCGTCGCAATCCAAGCGGTGCCGCTCGAATCGAACGCAATATCACGAATGTCATCGCTGAGCAACCAGCGCCGGCTGTGCCGAAGCGACCAGCTCCGCCCGTCGTATCGCGTTACGCCGCGATCTGTTCCCACGCACATAAGACCGTCAGGGCTCTGCACGACGCATCGAACAGAAATACTCGGCAATCCGTCCTCGGGTGTGAATTGTCCGAAGCGATTCATATCCTTATAAACGGTAATCCCCCCAAGTCCGCCGATCCAGAGACTACCGTCTTTCGCATAGGCAACATCGTGAAGATCCGGACCGAGCAATTCGGATTGCCTTTGGTATAACCGATATCCCGTATCGGTGTGATAGTACAGACCCATACCCGTTGCGATCCATAATCCGTCGTTCTTATCAGCCAAGACGGCACGAAAATGCTTCGAGTACGGCGTCTTTTCACACGTACAGCTTTCACCCACAATACGCCAAATGCCTCCCCCGCCCAATCCAATCATTGTATCGCCGACAGCGCATAACGCCGCAATAGGACAGTTTATCTTTTTGAGCTTATCGAAACCGTCCGCCGTCGATCGGTACAGTCCGTTCCACGCTCCGATCCAAACCGTGTCGGCGTGATCGACAACAATATCATACACGGGTCCGGCGTCTTCATCTTCCATGAGTCCAATCCATCGTTTTGTGTCGCGATTCAACCGATACACGCCATCTCGCGTACCCGCCCATACGCCGCCGGAGTCATCGACGGCAACCGCGCGCACATCGTTGCGTCCATCCCCCTCGCTCAACGGAAACGCCTCATGGTATTCCTGGACGAACAGCGTATCGGCAACACCGGCTCCAATGCTGACGGCTACAGTGGCACTCAATAACCATACGAACGCTAAAATCAATACGCTTAAAGGACGCCATACCTTGCCACTAATCCTACTTTCTCTTCCCATCATTTCGACACCGCCAATGTTCTAAAACCGACCGATGAAAATGCAGACCTCTTGCGACGAAGATGCAACATCATCTGTTCATATCCTTAAGCCTACATTTCCCATATGAGTCAATGAAGGCCCAGTCAATGATTGGGGACGATGCTCTGTAAAACAAGACGAAGCTGCGGACAAGCAGAATCGACCGGGCGTGATCACAATCCCGACCGGCCATCGGGCTGGCATCTCATGAGTCAGTTGATAATCTTGAAGCCTGGTTTACTGGGCGTACAGCGTCTTACCCGGATAGTGCTCGTCCAGCCACAAGAGATCTTCATTGGGCGGATTGAATGGCGTGTTCTTGCCGAATCCCATCGAGGCGGCCTGTGTCCGGCTCCTGAAGTAGATGACGGTTCGCTTGTCATTCCATTTCGTTACGGCGGCGTGGCCGTCCATAAAGCTGAACGTAGCGGAATTGCTGTGGAATAAGCCCAGCGGGTCCCACAGCGCGTTTATCCCGGGGTTATAGGACCAGCCGTCCACATTGTGGTTGGCGCCGGGGGCGTCATAGATCTCTTCGACAAAGAGCATCTTTGTGGCCGGGCTCGCGAAGTCAGTGATCCTCTTCGGGTCGGTACGCTCGGTCGCTCTGAGATAATCCGGCAGAGAATAGCTGCGGTACAGCAAATGCTGCAACTCCCGTCCATTGCTCGTGCCGAGTCGTATCCGGTCGTCCCCCGGGCAGTGATAGGCGCCGATGTCCCTGATATAGGGGAAGAGAACGCCTTCCCTTAGCCCGTTATGCCGCTGCTCGAGCGTGACCGGTCCGCTGGGCATCTGGTTATAGCTGCCGCCTGCCTGATAATCCAGAGGCGGCATCACCCAAGGAGGGACCCCATTGGTGGGGGCGTACCTTGCCATTCCTCCGCACATGCCACTATCGTTCTCGTCGGCATACATGACGTAGGCCAGCCCCATGGTCTTCTGATTCGACATGCACGCTATTCCACGGGCCTGCTCACGGGCAATTTGGAGGGCCGGCATCAGGATTGCCATCAGGATAGCGATGATCGCTATGACCACCAGCAACTCGATGAGTGTGAAACCGCTTCGCTGAACCATGTTTCGCCTCCTTCATCTTTGGTCAAATACGTCGCTTTTCTATCAGCACGGACTCGCCCCTTGGCGGCCGCATTTTTCGCCGCTGCCCGCTGCCCGGCAGCCACACACTACGATTATACACCCTTGGCAACCAAAGATTCAACAAAAAACTGACTTTCCATTCACAAATCTACCGGCTGTCGGACGGGCCATAATCCATCCGAGAGAACTCCAGCTCGCGTTCGGTCGCGAGCTATCCGGCGTTGTTCTTGATGAAGTGGTCGGGCACGGGGAACTGCGAGCACAGCAACAGGGCTTCCTTAGCGACCTCTTCGATGGCGGCTTCGTTGTTGATGTTCTCGGCGACCTTGTTGATGAGCCCGGCGATCTCTCTGGCCTGCTCCTCTTTCATGCCGCGTGTGGTGATCGCCGGTGTGCCGATCCGCAACCCGCTGGGATTGGCCGGCGGGGCCGGATCGTTCGGAATAGAGTTATAGTTGCTTACGATGCGCGCCCGGTCCAGCGCCTTGGCGAGTTTTTTGCCGGGGATGTTCTTGCTGCGCAGGTCGATGAGGATCAGGTGATTATCCGTGCCGCCGGACGTGAGGTCGAAGCCGTATTCAAGCAACTTCTCGGCCAGGGCTTTGGCATTCTTAACGATCTGTTTAGCATAGGCGACGAACTCCGGCGTGTCGGCTTCGGCCATCGCCACGGCGATAGCCGTCATCGTGTGCATATGCGGCCCGCCCTGGAGGCCGGGGAAGACGGCCCGGTCCACGTCCTCTGCGTGCTCCGCCTTGCACAGCAACATCCCGCCGCGAGGGCCCCGGAGCGTCTTGTGCGTGGTGCTCGAGACAATATCGGCGTAGGGCACGGGGCTCTTGTGGATGCCGGCAACGACCAGCCCCGCGATATGGGCGATGTCGCTGATGTGATACGCGCCAACCTCCGCGGCAATCTGGCCAAAGATCTCAAAGTCAATCTCCCGCGGATACGCAGTGGCGCCGGAGATGATGAGCTTGGGCCTGTGCTTTTTGGCCAGATCTCTAACGTGGTCATAGTCGATCCGCCCGCTCTGGGGGTTGACCGGATACGAGGCAGACGTGAAGAACTTGCTTGTGAGAGAGACTTTGCCGCCGTGTGTCAGATGTCCGCCGTCAATGTGCGACATTCCCATAATGGTATCACCGGGATCGATCAGAGCGGCGTACGCGGCCAGGTTGGCGACCGAGCCAGAGTACGGCTGAACGTTCGCGTGGTCGGCCTTGAATAACTTCTTCGCTCGCTCCTGGGCCATTTTCTCGATGAGGTCGGTGACCTGCTGGCCCTCGTAGTAGCGGCGGCCGGGGTAGCCTTCGGCATATTTGTTGGTCAGGCAGCCGCCGCTGGCCAGCATGACCGCTCTGGAGACGTAGTTCTCCGAGGGGATCAGGCGAATGGCGCCGCTTTGGCGCGCCCGCTCCTGCCGGATCAACTCGTAAATCTGTGGATCATACTGCTCAAGTGCGTTTACCATACTTGTTACTCCGTAAACTGCCTTTATCCACCTCGTTGCAGGATTCCGAACGCCGAACCCTGCGCTCGAGCTTTCCTTATAGCATAGGCTCCTTTCTGATACAAGCCATTTATTTGTTGACAAGATTTGGCCGAAGACTACATTATGCCGGTCAAATAATATTCGGAACTGATTTGGTAAGAACCGATGCCGGAAGACAATAGCAAGGCCGCAGCCAAGGCGAAGGCTTTTTTTGACAAAGCGCAAAAGGTGGCCGAGACGGACAATTTCGATTACGCGATCGAGATGTACTTGCAGGGTCTGCGCTACGCCCCGGATGCGCTGATGGAAGGCCACCTACCCCTGTGCGAGTTGGCGTTGCATAGGCAGGGACAAGGCGGCAAGAAGTCTTCCGTGATGGACAAGGTCAAGCGTCTGCGAGGCAAAACGCCGCTGGAGCAGATGCTCAATGCCGAGTATCTCTTCGTCAAGAATCCCAACCATCTGCCGTACGCCGAGGCGATGCTAAGGGCCGCGGTAGCGGGCGGCTACGATAAGACGGCCGGCTGGATCGCAAATTTGATCTTTCAGACAGCCAACGCCGCCGAGAAACCGTCCGCACAAACCTATATCCTGTTGAAAGACGCCTATTGCACCCTCGGGCAATTTGACAAGGCTATTGCCGCCTGTCAGCGTGCGTCCAAACTTCGGCCCGGCGACAAAGACCTGGCCGATGAGTATAAGGACCTGTCTGCCGAGCTGACGATGGCCCGGGGCAAATACGACGGCGAGGGCGATTTCAGGAAATCCATCAAGGACCGCGAGAGCCAGGAAAAACGCCAGGCGCAGGCGGGCGTCATCAAGACGGAAGACTATCGCGCCCAGGCCGTTGAGGACGCCAGGAAGAAGATAGCCCAGAATCCGGATCTGCCGGCGAATATATTCGAGCT
>Ga0209427_10002303_pt1 | contig 22447 bp, 20 predicted proteins | sample DeeMarSWOR136_30_FD_187465 | JGI IMG/M metagenome (GOLD analysis project Ga0209427, IMG submission 187465) | Marine sediment microbial communities from White Oak River estuary, North Carolina - WOR-1-36_30 (SPAdes) (version 2) | ecosystem: Environmental > Aquatic > Marine > Intertidal zone >...
GATGCAACAATTAATATTTCTGTCGTGAATGGCAACATAACTATCCGCGCCCGTTGAGGGCAAGAAAAACCCGCCCCTCAGCGAGGGGCGGGCTACACTTTTTATATATTTGGAGTCTTTATCTAATGAGTAAGAGCTTCCTCGTTTCTTTGTAATCGTCAGTCTTCCCTCCAGAACCAGTGGTTCCTACGGGACTTACAGCCAACTTCAGGAAATAAACACCGCTCGACAGCGGACGATTAGCTTGGTCTGTGCCATCCCAGCTAATCTGCATGGTGCAAGGTGCAGAGGGCATAGCGTAATCGAGAGTCCTTACTAGTCTTCCTGAGATATCGTAAATGCTCAACCCTATGCTCTTAGCGCTCTGCTCTATGCTAAAGCTGATAGTCGTCAGCTTGCGGAACGGATTCGGACTGGCCTCCAATAGTGTAGTAACTGCTTGTGTAGGTTTATGTTCTTCAACGCCGATCCAATTCACCGGTTCTGTAAGCCACGGCTCAAAGTCAACATAATTACTCACTCTGTCACCGAGACCGCCTGGGTTAGCGGTAGGATGATAAGGCCCAGTTGAGTGCCCCCACCAGTTGTTTTCAGCATCGACTGTAATCAAATAATATGGAGTGCGCACTCCATAGCCCACATTATCGGTAATGTTGCAGTAATGAATTTCTGCGTCGGCACCACCTGTACAGAATATGCCATCACCATTGTTGTTCGATATCGTGCAGCTGTCAATATTTGGCTCTGAGTACGATTCACACCGAATACCTCCACCACCCCAACCCCACATAGCAGTGTCCTCGGTGATAACATTATGTTTGATATTTGGTGAAGCTCTGTAGCATCTGATGCCACCACCATACTGCCCAGCTGTGTTCCCAGTGATGATATTGCCAATAATATTTGGCGAACAACTGTCGCATTCGATTCCACCACCAAAGCTGTCAGCTTCGTTACCACTAATCGTATTGTACATGATGTTAGGTGAAGAATTGTAGGCACAACCAATACCACCACCAGCGCTGTCAGATTCGTTACCGGTAATTGTGTTGTACATGATGTCAGGTGATGAGTTGTGTCTACAATAGATACCGCCGCCGTACTTGTATGCTGTATTACCGGTTATGGTATTACTATCTATGGTTCCTCCAGAGCTCGAGTCACAGTAGATGCCGCCACCTACAGAGTCAACTATGTTGTGAGCAATGATATTCCCCGTGATAGTTGGTGCGCAATTATCACTGCAGCCGATGCCGCCTCCCGACATCGCTTTGTTGTTGGTGATGATATTGTCTGTGATGGTCGGGTCTGAGTACTCATAACACAATATGCCACCGCCTAGGCTCAGGTTAGCTGTATTGCCCGTGATTGTATTACCGGTAATAATTGGTGAAGAATTTGTGTAGCAGGCGATGCCACCGCCCGCTGAGTCAGCTGTATTGCCTGTAATAGTATTGTTCTCGATAATGGCGTAACCCTCAATTCCAATTCCGCCACCCTGAGCAGCAGAATTATTGGAAATGATATTGCCGGTGATAATCGGTGCACTAGCATTTCCTGCACCGATACCGCCTACATAAAGACCGCCTATGTTCCCGGTTATGACATTCCCTGAGATGATCGGTGAGGACTGAACACAGACAATCCCTGCTGAACCGAAAGTAGCAGTGTTGTTAGCGATCATATTTCCCGTGATTGTAGGTGAAGAACTGTAGACACACGAGAGCCCGGCGCCAACAAGATCACTTGTGTTATTAACGATAATATTATCAGTTATTGTTGGTGAAGAACCGTAGGCACAACCGATGCCGCCGCCAGCAGAGTCAGCTGCATTGCCAGTAATGATATTACCCGTGATGAATGGTGAAGAACCCAAGGCACAGCTGATGCCACCACCTTGAAGAGAATATCCATTCTGGAGAGTGAATCCATTAACAACAGTTGTCGAATCTACGCTAGTTTCCATCGATAGTACACTTCCGGTTCCACCTCCATCTATTATCGTCGCATCGCGTCCATTCTCACTCATGAGGTCTATTCCTCCTATAATGGGCCAGGTGATGTTCTCGTAGTAGATGCCTGTGGCGACTAACACCGTATCACCTATAGAACAGGAATCCAGTCCTGCCTGAATAGAGTTGAGTGCAGAATCTGGGTGCACATACCAGATTGTGGCATGTGCTGTACTTACAAGGAAGAGCAGCGCGACTGCTCCTATCAGCATGCCATCCTTTTTCATTGCTACCTCCTTCTCGCATACTATACCATTCTATAAGGCGTGCGGTTCTTTAGTACGTGTTTTAGAGAAACGAATTTACGATAATGTGAGTTAATCTAATATTATATATCATATGACTACATCGAACAAAGTCAAGGATACGAGTGAGATTTAAGTATTAACTCTTGAGTGCCTCAACAGAAAGCGTAAACTTATCTCACCATTACTACTTTACCCAGTACATATCCTCCTTTGTTCTCTGCGCGGTAGAAATAGACACCGGGTTCAACTCTTCTGCCGATGTCGTCTCTTCCATCCCAGAGATAGGCGCCCTTTGGCCCACACGCTAATGACCTCACGAGCCTGCCGGCTGTATCATAAATGGACAAACGAGCTGGAGTGTCGCCAATAGAGCCCACACTGATAATACAGTGTCCTCGGAATGGATTAGGCAAGGCACCAGAATGAACATCAAAATGCTGAGTCATATCTCCGCTCTCCACACCGGGTACTTGAGCTAAGAGGACTTCAATGTATGTCAGAGAATCAGATACCACCGAGATATTCGAAATGGTCTTGGTAGTATACCCAGGTCTAGAAAAACGCATTTCATAGGTCCAATTCTGTAGAAGGCGATAGAATCTGCCAAAAAGACTGTCACTGGTCCGCGGGACAATAGAATCACCCGTGAGACCTACGACCTCAATTGTCGCCTCGAGAGGTTCTAGTGTGAGCGAATCCAACACATGACCTGCTATCCCAGAGTAAAAAGAACGATTCAAGAGGTACTTCAGCCCCCTGAAATTTTTCTCTGTCTCGACTATGATGGATTCAGCCGGTGGGATAAAACTGTATGCAGTCTCGATGAGGAAATCATACATGCCGAGCGCACCATAGAACCATACCGAACTCATGTTGGTTCCGTCCAGTGGACCTACACTATAGTTCCCGATCTCCCAGGCCAGGTTCTGTGCGATCTCAAATAGGGTGGTAAGGTCCGGTGTGTACTGTCCATAATATACCCAAGGAAACAAGACATCATATCCAAAGCTGTGATAGGACAGACCGACCACGAATTTCCTTTCTGTGGATAGACTGACAAGAGCCTGAATCTCACTCTCAGACGCTGGAGAGGGACCTCGATAGACCCAACTAGAAGGACTAGAACTTCCTCCCTCGGTCCAGCGCCAATCATAATTACGGTTCAAGTCAACACCATCGTAATTTGGGTCAATCGGTCCACCATTGTTTGCATTATCGCGCAGATTCTTCCGCCACCAGGGACTGGACAATGAACTGTCTGTTACATATTTCCAACCTTCAGGATTCACGATAGGAACGAAATGCACCTCCATAGAATCCACGAACCTCTGGGCATATGCACTGTCTGGGTAGTCTTCGAGGATTCTTTTCATGGTGAAAAGACAGATTTCATTTCCAATGGGCTCCCTGGCATGATGCATACCATTGATCAGAGCTGCTGGTTCGTCCTCTCGTGTCCCCACGTTCTGCGAAATGACGAAATGCGGGATAGGAAGCCCAAAACGTTGAGAAAAGCCCAAGGTATCTAACTCGGTTATAGTAGGATAGAGCTGGTGTAGCGAATCCAAGACTGCCCAGGTCTGGTCAACGGTATGGTATTCAGGTGGGACCAGCACGTCTGCTTCATACTGCATGATCTCGGTCTGAAAGCCACGACGTTCAATCTCAGTAAGTTCTAACGTAGTAACAACCACATCTGCATGGTCTGTGACTGCGAGCGAAGCAAAGTCTAGATGCATATCGTCCAATGCCGCGACATGTTCAGGCTCTTCCATATAAATGCGCACGAGCATACGCGATTCCCCTGCCATTGCCCAAGAGCCCACAAGCAATACCAGTAGAAAACAGATTTTTTGTCTCACGATGTCCTCCTATAGCTATTATTACACAGTAAGTCGATCAAAGAATAAACATACCACATCTGAGGTTTTATTGTTCTTTAACCCTGCTAAAATTATAATTTATGTATGGTAAAAGTCAAGACATCGTGCTCTCATTGATTGAAGAGCTGGCTCGAAAGACCCAGTGAGGGCTTGACTAATAGAGCATATAGATATATACTACGCAATAGTGAACATCAATTCAACTAAAAGGAGGAAGTACATGAAAAGACGATTGATTATATGTTATGCTGCTTTACTTATGGTTACAGTATTGAGTTGCGGAAAAAAGGTCATGGTCCCTCCAAGAATTGATCTGAAAGGCTACGAGATCATTGGCATTATCGAATTCACCTGTGCTCATGAAGGCGAACTTGGGTCTTTTACAACAAGAAAATTCATGGAAGCAATCCGAAAGGACCAGGGCATGGTACGCATCATTGACCTCGCGACTGAGAAGGAAGTACTCGACGCAATCGATTATAATCGAATGGACGCAGCCGCATACAAGGCTATCGGTGAGAAATACAACGTGAGCACCATCTTTACTGGTGAACTTGTTGTCTCTGATGTCAGACCAGACATCACCATAACACCGGGACTCGGGTATATGGGCTTCGGAGCCGAAGTTGATGCTACCCTCAGCACTCAAATGGTGGAAACCGCAACCGGAGCATCTGTCTGGAGTAATTCTGCAGATGCAACAGAGAGCGTGGGCCACGTGAGTATTTTTGGCAGGAAGGCCTTCGCCTTCGACGCAGAAGACCCAGACAAGGCTTATGGTAAACTTGTTGATGCCCTGGTTTACGAGACAACGAGGGACTTCAGGGTAACCTGGGAACGAAGGTAGAAATTAAGGAAATTGCTCCAGCTGCACAGTCATTGAGAGATGTAGTGACCACGAGTAAAAAGCGCCACCTATCGGTGGTAAGGGTCTCGCAGGCTCACGTTATTAGTTTAATCAAACCTCTCTCCTGAAGGTGCAAGCTTTTCAGGATCAACTATTATGTCAACGATACACGGCTTGGGTGATACAAATGCTTGCTTGAGTGTAGCGTCTAACGCTTTCGGATCCTCCACTCTGAAACCGTCACCACCACAACTTATAGCAAATCTTGCAAAATCTGGATTAGGAAAATCGACGCCAAACACAGGATAGCCATCACGTATCTGCTCTTTCTTAATATTCTTGAGTCGACCATCATTGAACACAATTGCTTTTATAGCCAATTTTTCTCTTACAGCCGTCGTAAAATCTGATGCCAACATCGCAAACCCACCATCCCCAGCCACACAAATAACCTGGCGATCAGGAAAATCCAGTTTTGCAGACAGGGCAGCAGGAAGACCAAAACCCATACTCGCTATATTGGCGCTCAAAAATGTACGTTGACCTTCGCATTTGAACTTTTTATAAAACCAGTATGTGTGATCACCGACATCCACGCAAATAATCGCATCCTTTGTGATGTTTCTTTTCAATGCTTGAATTACATAGCCAGGATTAATCGGTCTTGAAAAATCCTCTGCTTCAGTCTCTATCTCTTTTGTATGAGCAGCTTTCATCTTTTGAATGGTATCCCAGAATTCTCTATCCGGTTTTTTCATTTCGACCTTGGCAATCAATCGTTCCATCGCCATACCCGCATCACCCACAATACCAACATGGATGTCAAAGGTCCGTCCTATTCGCATGGGGTCCCAATCAATCTGTATCATCTTGATGCCAGATGGTACGAGATGAGCATGACGAAAACCTGTGCCAATCACGATCACAAGATCAGCAGATTGTATACTCAGCGCAGCATGTTTTGAACCGAGTGAGCCGAGTACACCGAGGCTCAAAGAATGTGTCTCATTGATAACTCCTTTTGCCCTGGATGTCGTTGCGATTGGAGCCTTCATTTTATCAGCGAGTTTGACGAGCGTATCGCCATAATGTCGTGTTCCCCATCCAGCGATGATTGCAGGCCGTTTACTTTCATTAATCAAATAAACGGCTCTACCAATATCATCCTCTTTTGGGCCGGGCATCGGTTTGGCTAATCTCATACCCGGTATGAAAATCGACTGATCGAGCTTCTCGACGAGAACATCGGTTGGCATACTCAGAGCTGCAACTCCCGGGTTTTTGTAGGCATGTTTCACTGCCATCGTAACCAACTTCAATGCCTGAGTTGAGCGCGCGATCGCCTGGGCAGAATCAGTGAAGGGATGGAATAACTCCAACTGGCCTATCTCTTGAAATGCCTCGCTTCCGAGGTACACCTCAGGAATTTGTCCAAGCAAAGAAAGCACTGGGCTTCGGTCTTCTGCAGCATCCATTAAGCCGGTAATAAGATTCGTACTACCCGGACCCGCGATCGATATACACACACCGAGTCTGTCAGTCATCTTACCATGGGCACAGGCCATGAAAGCTGCGGTCTCTTCATGTCTTGTCAAAATGAACTTGATTTTTCCGCTTTTCCGTATCGCTTCAATCAATGGCAGGTTAGAATCACCAGGGATACCATATATGTATTTCACGCCGAACGAAACGAGCTGTTCGACAATCTTATCGGCGACATTGGTTGTGATGTTCTCGTCGCCTTTTACTATGCCTTCGGGTACAAAAGCAGATTTTGGTGCACCGCAATTTGGGCACGTGTAAGAATCTGGTTGTTCTGAGAATTTCTTTCCTTCTTTTTCTTCATCGTAGACCCAGTTACATACCATGCACCTATATCGTGCCATTGCTCCTCCAGAGACGAGAATAAATCTTACATACCTGATTGCTCTTTCTCAGAACCCTTGATACAAAAATACAAGTGTTTCAACCCCATTTTAGCATACACTGGACAGTTTTTGCAGATACAGCCTTTCTCTTCTGTGATACATTTGCTCTTGCCTATTGTTGAAAAACAAAATCCTCCTTTTTCATCACACTCCACCCAGCTTGGACAACTTGGGCACGTACACATGGACAAGACCATTTTCTTCTTCTCTTCCATTTCTTCTGGGGTCACCATGATCTACCTCCTCGTGCAAATGTATCTAAAATGAATAGCTTGTCAAGCAAGCAAAGAGCAGAGTCTCGCTGTCGACCTTATCTCACTCGGTATGTCTGAAAGTAGACTCACCTTGTTGACTTTTTCGTGTGATTTGGTAGAATAAGTCACCTTTGAGCGGAGGTGCAAAGAAAAATGAGGTTTCCCAAACACATCGTTGCAGTCGGTGCCTTGGTCACTGATAATGACAGTAATATTTTGCTGGCGCGTCATCCAGACAGAGGATGGGAAATCCCTGGTGGTTATGTAAACATTGGCGAAGATTTAATCACGGCTCTGAAGAGAGAGATAAAGGAAGAAACTGGCATTGATGTTACTGTGGGGGCGTTGGCAGGAATTCATCAGAATATTCAGGCTGAAAGCAATCAGGTGCCAACCAAAGTCATTTTTGATTTCTTGGCAAACAAGCAGCAAGGAGAATTGAGAACGAGCGACGAGCACCTTGAGGTGAAATGGTTTTCTCGCGACGAAGTTCTGAGTAGGATAACCCATCCAATTTATCACGACAGAATGAGGCACTTAATCAATTTCCCAGGCAAAGTGCTCCTCCGCGTCTATTCAAAGGAACCCTACCAGATACACAAAGAACAGTATATATAGTCGTTTCATTGACTGCTTGGATTATTATTGTAGAGCGACAATGCGTTATATTCTTAAGTCTATGTAACGTGTCTTGACAATGACCAATTTCCCCCTATTATATATATATTAGGAGAGATTTAAACATAGAATGAGTTAGGTTTAAGCCTTAATCTAGCATCGCAATTCAAATAAACTATGGCGTATGAGCATAAACGGAAAGGAGGTGAGCAGATTAAATCACAGGATAAAAAGAAAGAGATCCAGCATATCAGTAACAATCCTGTCGGATATGGAGGGATATTGAGCACCATAGAAGTTCTTGACACAACTAAGCGTCTAACAGGATATAATATCTGGATAAATCAACACTTTAACACATGGTTAGAAGAGGAGGAAAAATGAAAAAGCATCTCTTTGTTAATAAAGGCATCATAGTTGTCGCCCTCATTTTGACGGCGGTGATGGCGTATGCATGCAGCGTGGAGAGTGATATCAAACCAGGGAGTGCACAAAACAAAATCAATCCGGGCAGCCACGGAAAAGTCAAGGTAGCGATTCTGGCCAGTCCTAGCTTTGACGTCACCTCAGTATGCATATCAACTGTCAGATTTGGAAAACTCGGTAGAAGTGAAGGAGCTTCTGTCGAAAGCTACAGTTACCTGGATGTGGACAACGATGGCGATCTCGACCTGGTGTGTCAATTCAATGTAGATGAGACTGGAATCGACTACGGCGACACATCTGCCAGCATAGTCGGCAATACAGACCTTGGTGAAAGTTTCAATTCGGAAGATATGATTCAAACAGTAGGAAATCCATAGTAACCGAATAATAAGAGAGGGCACAACCTGGAGTTCGTAATTCTTGATTGTGCCTTCTCTTTTTTTGTAGACTCTATGTTTCCCTCATTTTTGCCTGTATCTACTTGCCAAAAGGTCTAGCCTTAGAATGTGCGGTGAATACCATCAAAGGAAAATATCTGGCATCGTATAACATGATAGTCGGCGGTTGTAACCGATCCCTGTTGTAGACTGGGATTTACAAACCTTTTTTCTTGTATACAATCACATTGTAATCCCTGTGAAACTTCTTAACACCCTACAACGTATTATATAATAATGGATAAAATTGAAAGGAGGAGATTATGAAATACCGAAAATCAATAGGTATCTATGTTCTGCTATTGCTTTTGGTCTTAATAACATTTGGCAAAGCCGAAACGGGGGTTGTGCCCGAACTCATTCCAAGAGAAGTCCTTTTCGGTAACCCGGTCAGAACCCGGGCTCGCCTGTCCCCGGACGGCAAGTTTCTAGCGTATCTCGCGCCGGTTGATAATGTGTTGAATGTTTGGATTAGGACGATTGGTGCAGAGGATGACAGGCCTGTAACCAAAGACGAAAATCGTGGCATCCGCTACTATTCTTGGGCAGAAGACAGCAAGCACATATTGTACGCTCAGGATGCTGAGGGAAATGAAAACTGGCGTATGTATGCTGTAGATCTTGAAGCAAATGAGATTAAGGATTTGACGCCGTTCGAGAATGTTCAAGTGCAGTTTATTGAAACTAATAAGTCTTTCCCGAACGAGGTGATTTTTTCAATGAACAGGGAGGATCCTAAGGTACATGATCTATACCATCTGGATTTAGCTTCTGGTAAATTAAATATGATCACCAAGAATCCGGGCGATTTCATTGATTGGATAATAGATCCGCATTTCAAAGTGCGTGGCGCTATTGCCGCGAAAGTAGGTGGTGGCTTTGATTTGATGGTTAGGGATAATGAAGAGGACGAGTGGGAAATACTCGTTACATGGGATACTGAAGATGGTATGACCAGTGCGCCCAATTTTCTGAGTCCGCCAACTGTTTTCTCTAAAGATGGTAAACATATCTATTTGATGGATTCGCGTAATGCCAATGCGGGCCGTCTCGTAAAATTGGAAATCGCTACGGGCAATATGGAAGTGTTGGTTGAAGACCAGCAATATGACGTCAGTGAGCATGTGTTGCTTCATCCGGTAACGAATGCAGTTCAGGCAGCAGCGGTTCAGAAAGCCCGATTGGAGTGGACAGTCCTTGATAGAGCTCTAGAGGATGATTTCAATGCTATTGCTGCACTTGAGCGGGGTGATTCTTACATACTTAGTCGCGATAAAGTTGACAACACCTGGCTCATCGCTTTTGAAAAGGATAACGGTCCTGTGACGTACTACGTTTACGACCGACTGACCAAGCAGGGAACTTATCTCTTCAGTGAAAAGCCGGATTTGGATCAATATACACTGGTGTCAATGGAACCTATCTCATTCACTTCTCGCGACGGACTGATAATTCACGGTTACATCACGTATCCGGCTGGTAAAGATAAGAAAAATTTGCCTATGGTACTTGATGTTCACGGAGGACCATGGGCACGCAACTCATGGGAATTCGACCCGCAAGCGCAGTGGTTTGCGAATCGAGGATATGCATGCCTCCAGGTTAATTTCCGCGGGTCAATAGGCTATGGCAAGGAATTTGTGAACGCTGGGGATAAAGAATTCGGGGGCAAGGCACAAGATGATCTCGTGGACGCAGTTAACTGGGCGATTGAAAAAGGGATTGCTGATCCTGAGCGGATCGCGATATGGGGAGGATCTTATGGCGGCTACGCGGCTCTGGTTGGTGCCACATTTACTCCGGATCTTTTTTGCTGTGCCGTAGATATGTTTGGTCCAAGCAATCTGATTACGTTTATTGAAGCGATTCCGCCGTGGTTTTCGACCCTGCTCGCGACAGTTTATAAAAGGATGGGTAATCCCGAGACTGAGGCGGAGTTTCTGAAATCTCGCTCACCGCTCTTCAAAGTGGGTCAGATCAAGATTCCAATCCTGATCGCACAAGGTGCAAATGATCCCCGGGTCAAGCAGATCGAGTCAGAACAGATAGTGGAGGCGATGAAGCAAAAGGGTATTGAGTATGAATATATTGTTTTCCCGGATGAAGGACATGGTTTCAGGAAACCCCAAAACCGGCTTAAGTTCTATGCAGCAGCAGAGAAGTTTCTTGCAAAACACCTAGGTGGACGCTACGAAGAAGCTACAGAGAAATCTAATCAGTAAGGAGAGCTTGAAGAAAAGATCCCGCAGTTCGTAAATCCGTAGGTCTTCTTTCATTGACAAACAACAAGTTTCCGTTACACTATGATGGATAGACTGGCTGAGGAGGAAATATGGAAAAAACAAAACAATTACAATGTGGCAAATATATAGCTGAATGCGCGAACCTATCTGGCTCTAAATTTCAGAACGTAAACCTCAGTGGCGCTGTATTTGATGATGTTAATCTCAGTGGTGCATCATTTCATAACATCAACATGAGCGATGTTCGCTTTTCTGCGATGCAGATTGGTGGCTCCAGCTTTGTCCATATCGGATTACCTCCAGACAAGGAGGGCAAACAGAGAGGTTGTCACTTCGAAGACGTTCATCTCAATGATAGCACATTCAAGAAATGCAAATTGACTAACGTCAAAATGATTGACTGTGATATTGACGGCATGGAAATAGATGGGGTGCCTGTCAAAGAAGCGATTGAACGTTTTGAAGCACACAGGTAGTGGTCACATACAGGTGTCCTTTTGTGAATACAAAAGATCCAAAATTAACTGCTCTGCAGTTTAACGAATATATTAATAATCACGACATAGAAGGACTTTCTCGTCTCATGACAGAAGACCACACTTTTATTGATCGCAAAGGAGAGGTTGATAAAGGAAAAGAATCTATGACAAAAGGCTGGATAGAATTTTTCGAAAATTTCCCTTATTATAAAAACACGTTTAACCGAGTCGAATCACGGGGCAATGTGGTAATCTTGTTTGGTTATGCCTATTGGTCTGATAAAAACAAATATGACCCTGCAATCTGGACAGCAAGGATAGAGAATGATCTTGTTGCCGAGTGGCGTATTTATGAGGATACAGTAGAAAATAGGAAGAGATTCAAAATAACCTGACTCCGGTTTGCCAGGACCGTTTGGGGTCAGACTTAATCAGTGGGGTCAGGCCTCATACTGTAATGTGAGGCCTGCCCCACTGGTGACGAAAAGGAGGTTTATGATGTCAAGCAACAATACAGGAGATCTTTTTCCTGAGATAATAAAGAGCCTGCCTGAAGCAGACATTGCTTTTAAAGGTGTCAGAGGATGGATCTCACAAGGCAAAGACCATCAGATAGTATTCTTTGATATTGAACCTGTTGGCAAAATCCCAGAACACGCGCACAAGGCACAATGGGGTATTGTGATAGATGGAGAAATGGACCTAACAATAGGCAGTATTACCAAAACCTATAAAAAGGGCGATTCTTACTATATCCCACATGGTGTGGTACATTCTGCTGTATTCAAGACCAGAACCAGGGCTCTTGATTTCTTTACTGATAAAAACAGATATAAGCCAAAAGCTTGATATTCAAAGAAAGGAGAGGTGGCAAGGTCTTATAAAACACAATCACCATGTATCTCAGATTGAATCGGCAAACTATTGTATATCAACACTTTAGCAATATCTCCCCAGCAAAACATTGCAAAATAATGCAAACTCGACCCCTTGACAAATTCGATTATTCCATTATAATATAGCAGACTAGTTTGTATTAAAGACTAGTCTGTAAATAAGGAGGTCAGCGATGGAACAACAAATAGACCTACAACAACTTGAACGAAAAGTCTGGATGTCTTTTTTTGAAGATGGTCTGTGGGATATATATCTGGGTATGCTGCTCATGGCGATGGCAGTCGGCGCACTGCTTTCAGACACTGGTGCACCAGAATCAATACTCATTATCACGTATGGATGTTTGGTCGGAGCAGCTTTTGTGTTCCTCTTGCTCGGGAAACGTTTCATTACTATCCCACGCCTTGGATTTGTGCATTTTGGTCCTGAGGCGAAGGCGCGAAAGAAAAAAACAAGCATCATCTTTGCTGTGTCAGTTCTTGTAGGCCTCATTGTTTTCCTCATGTTTGTGCCAACTGTAAAGGAATCTTTGTTCAAGATAATACCCGTGGACATAATCTTTCCCGCTATTTGGGTAGCAAACATGCTCATCGTGTTCAGCTTGGCCGCATATTTTCTGCGCTATCATCGACTGTATTTAATCGGTGTGATGTTTGCAATATGCATTCCATTGGACATCCTACTTAAAGAACTGACGAATCAGGACCTGACCTTCATAGCATTTGGGTTCCCTGCATTGGTCATTCTCGTCATGGGGGGTGTTGTGCTAGGCCGCTTTCTACGGAAATATTCCAAACCGACTGCGGAGGTTTCATGATGGATCCAGCGGCAGTAAGAGAGATCGAGAAGAGAGCACGAAGTGCACTGAGGCAAGACGGATTAGCGATTATTATTGCAGGTATTGCCTTAGCAATTATGGCACCATTTTTCCTCGATGACCGGTTGGGCTTTTTGCTCATCCTTGGAACTGGGTTCTACGTTTTTCTGCCGGTAATCCTGAAAAAACGATTTGTCTATCCACGAATTGGTTATGCTAGATTCAAAGAGAAAAACACGAAATCCTGGAGGCTGCTTATCTCGACAACGCTTCTCATGTTGTTTGTGATTGTTCTCAAACTTAACGCTTATAACTGGTTATTGCCTCTTTATCTCGGTGCGGTATTTGGTGTGATAGCATTCGCGATTGGCTACTGGCATAAGACTGTCATCGAATACGTCATATCTGCCTTAATGTTCTTGAGCGGCATAGTCGGGATTATTGCTACTACACGCGGTAATGATCCCGGGTTAGTCACTGCAATACAGCTCTGAGTTCTTGCCGCAATCATGATACCCATTGGTTCTTTCAGATTGACCCGCTTCCTACGCAAATACCCAAAGCAAACTGCGGAGGCGTGCAATGCCCGCTAGAGGAAAAGAAACAAAAAACTTCACAACTATCACTGATGTCGACCGCCTGATACATGAACCAGCCAGACTTTTGATTCTATCTTACCTCTACGTCGTTGAGAGTGCGGATTTTCTCTTTCTTTTAAGACAAACGAACCTCACAAGGGGAAATCTTTCATCCCATCTGATGAAACTGGAGAAGGCAGGGTATGTTAATATTGAAAAGAAATTCGTGGACAAGATTCCCCGAACTTTACTTAGCCTAACAAAGGAAGGCAGAAAGGCATTTCACGAATATAGTCAGCGAATGAAGAAAATATTTAGGAAGTTGCCCGGTTAGGTCAACGAAAATCAGGTTTCTGTGTCCTGTCCTTGCCACTAAGGGCAGGACCTTCGTGAAGCGTACTTTGGATCATCTTGTTCTCTCTTGTTGACAAACGTCGAATTTCTGCTACACTATAAATACCATATGTTTAGGGTCAGACCTCAGATGTGAGGCCTGACCCGCTCTGACCAAAAATCAGCCAAAAAGGAGGTATGATATGCCAACTCTCTTTGCTGTATACAATCTTAAAAAGGACCAAAAACCTGAAGAATATAATAGCTACCTCACTAAGAAGAAAATCCCAGGAATAAGGGGCGCACCGTGGTGCACAGGCTTCAATACCTGGAAGATAGACAAAGTTCTTGCCCCTGCTGTTGCCGAGCCAAAGGGAGAATTGCCTGCAGAACCTCCCTACCAATACATAGCCAAAATTGAAGTATCTGATTTAGATGCAATGGTAAGCTTTCTCGGGACTGATGCAGGCAAGGAATTTGTCAAATCCTGGAGTGTTTTCATCGATCCAACAGCGATTTTCACCATGGGGCATGAAATATAACACTGCGTACAAAAGTTGCCGGAAAAAAGGGTCGCATTGCTTCTAACTCAGGCGAATGAGTCTCCTGAAAATGAGTCCGAAATATTACATCACACGCCATTGAAGGCACGAGTTTTCGAGTAATGTCCTTAGTATCAAGAGATTGTTAACGGAGAAGAAGTAACCGGCCATTTTGCGGTCGTATCAAGACAGGCGGTTGACAAGTTAGATTCTGATTGATATAATATGTCTTGAAGTTGATACTTCAGCTGGGTCAAATTTCTTACTTTTGCCCTGATTGCGGAAGATATGTGCTACGATTATCTTTCAGAAAAGTATCCAACTGACACAAAATCGGGCAAAAGATCAGGTCTAAGTAGTAACAGTTTGCTTCAGATAGACAAGGAGATGTGATGGATAAGAAAAGCGAATCATCAGTTATCGGTACAGTGGGATGGTCGTAATGATCAGAACAAAAGACCTCTCAGCGGAGTATACTTCTGCGAACTCAGAGCAGGACTCGAGAGTCAGGTCGGAAAAATAATGCTGTCTTTTTAGTAGTGCACGTGCAACAACCAAGACATAAAATAATAGACATCACTGACAAAAATATGGATAAATTCGACCTGTTCTGCCAAAAATCACATGCAAAGGATGAAGGTTATCAGAATAAAGTCAATTGGTTTAAAAAAAGATACAAGGAAGGGCTACGTATTAAGCTCCTCATGATAGATGAAGGGAAACGCGGTCTTCGGTCACGCGGGTTTATTGAATACATGCCTGGTGAAAATTCGTGGCGTGGAGTAGATGCTGAAGAGTGGCTTGTAATTCACTGTATATGGGTTGTGGGTAGAAATAAAAAATTTGGCTTAGGCTCTAAACTATTGCGAGGTTGTATTAATGATGCAAAAGGTAGGAATGGTGTGGCTGTTGTAACCTCAAGAAAAAACTGGTTACCCGATGAAAGACTCTTTATAAGGCATGGGTTTGCGAAAGTCGATGAACTCTCTCCTTTTGATTTGTATGCCTTGAAACTCAAGAAAACTGCTAAAAGCCCGCGGTTTTATTCTATATCGGAGAAGAAAAAAAATAGTTATGGAAAAGGGTTGACTGTTTTTGTGACTGCTCAATGTCCTTATATTCACAATTCTGTCATAGGAATTCAGAGACTAGCAAAGAAAACAAAAATTCCGCTGCGCATTCAGCACATTGAAAACCATAATGAACTTAAGAAGCACTGTGTACATCCATATGGCGTATTTTGTGTATTATTAAATGGCAACGTCGTTTCATATTACCTTGGCGGTTCAGTGTATGAAACAAAACAGGCTGTAAAGTCGCAATAGAGACCGCAGTTATTGCGTGAGCTTGGTTATTAATAAGGGAAAAAATGATAATTCTCCAAATCATTGGCATTATTATTGGTTGTCTTATTGGATTGTATATCATTGAAGTCGCAATAGTAACTTTTCTGCCTAGCCTTTCAGTGCCAAAGCAACCTCTAGGAAAAAGCTCACAAATAACCAAGCAGGGAAATGCAAAACCACCACGGTCGAGAAGAGATGTAAGTTTCCAAATCAAGGATACAAAAATAAGTGCATGGCTGTATCTGCCTGAAAATATATCGGCTCCGGTTCCGTGTATCATCATGGCACATGGTTTTGGCGGCACAAAGGATCTGCTCTTGGAGCGTTTTGCGATTCGTTATCAGGAAGCCGGCTATGCAACGCTGACATTCGATTACCGCCATTTTGGCGAAAGTGAAGGTCAACCTAGACAGCTCATGTTGATTTCATTGCAGCTGGAAGATTTCAGAGCCGCAATAAAATATACCCGGAGTCTCAAAGAGATTGATCCAGAAAAAATTGTCCTGTGGGGCGCCTCGGCAAGCGGTGGTTATGGTATTATCATGGCCGCAAAAGAGAGAAATATCGCGAGTGTAGTCTCAGTTTGTCCAGGACTGGATCACAAAGCCTCAGAACAGATGTTTAGAAAGAGGTTAGGCATCAGACACTTTCTGCGTCTCTTTGTTCATGGACAACGGGATATGATGAGGGCCCGTTTAGGTCTTTCACCTCACAAAATACCTATCGTAGGCAAGCCTGGAACTCTGGCTTTTTTACCTGTGTTGGATGCCTATGAAGGCTATAGCAACCTTGCATCTAAAAATTTTATCAACGAAGTCTGTGCGCGCGTCGTTCTCAGATCACACGGATTCAACCCAATAAAATACATTCAGAACGTCAGCTGCCCAGTCCTGATTCAGATATGTGACTATGACAGTCTGGCTCCAATAAGACCAGAAACCGAAAGAGAATTGCAGAAACATGCAGAGGTGAAACGCTATCCGATCGGTCACTTTGATATCTATCATGGAGATAATTTTGAGAAGGCAGTGAGTGATCAGCTTGATTTTCTCAAAGAACACCTTAAACGCCTTTGAAACATATAACAAAGAGGTGAGGTATTTCAGATATTAAAAAGCTGTTATCAAAAAATGATTTTATATTAGCAGAAGCGGCTCTTGTTGAAAGGCTACGTCGCTCAACAAACGTTGCATTACATCCTCGACTTGTACATGCACTACTCATCTACGACAATAATGGCAAAAGAGTGCTATCGCAGTTCTTTAATGAGTACATTTCCGTTGCCCATAGAGCTCGGGTTCCCATTATTATATGTACTACTACTTGGAGGGCGAATAAGGAAAGATTATCAGAAGCAGATGAATCGCGTGATGTGAATGAAGATACGGTTGATTTTCTGAAACAATTAAGATGCACGTGGAGTTCTTGGAAAGAGAATATTGCAATTGGCGGTATGATAGGTTGTAAGAATGACTGCTATACACCATCTGAAGGCCTCTCACTGCAGGATGCATACGATTTTCATTCGTGGCAGCTCAATAAGCTTGCCGATGGAGGCGTCGATTTTCTCATTGCCGAATCATTGCCTGCGGTTCCCGAGGCAACGGGTATTGCGCAGGCGATGTCTAAGACTGCCAAGCCGTATATCATCTCTTTTGTCATTAACCGGGACGGGAAGATTCTTGATGGCAATACTCTGGAGTCTGCCTTCCATGAGATTGATTCGGCCTGTGACCCTGCACCAACAGGATACATGATCAATTGCTCATATCCTTCGTTCTTGAATGTGGACAAGCAACCTGGTTCGATTTTCTCACGTCTGATTGGTTTTATTGCCAATGCATCGTCCCTTGATCAATCAGAATTAGACAGAGCCACAACTTTGAAGGCCGATGATATCTCAGATTGGGGAAATCGAATGATTGAATTAAACAAGAAATATGGAGTGAAAATATTAGGCGGCTGTTGCGGAACTAACCGTGAACATTTGAAATATATCGTCCAGAACTTAAACAAAAATTAAGGGGGACTGTCCCCTCTTTTTAAAAATTCAAACAGACCTAGCCACTGTCTAAAGGTCAATTCCGACGGCTTCGCACGAACAGGAAATTCAAGATCACGAGCTAGTCTTTTCCACTGATTATGACTGAAGATGTTTTTGTAATTCGATTTCAAATTCTTCTTCCACGCACCGAATCCACGTTTAATGAATCTTTCATAAATACGAATATCTCTTAGCGAAATCAAAGATGGAGTCCTTTTCTCTATGTGCAGCATAACAACATCCACCTTGGGGACTGGTGAGAAATCGGTCCTTTTAAACCACCTGATTATCTTTAACCTAAACCATGGTTTTGCCAGGACTGAGAACTGAGTGGTTTTCGGTGTGCCGATGAATTTCTCTGCAGCTTCCTTTTGTAGAATAAGATATGCTTCTACTGGTGGGTTTGTAGCGTAGACGATTTTTTTGACAACAGCTGAAGTTATGTTGAATGGAATATTTGCAAAGATCTTATAATAAGATTCTTTGATCTTAAATTTCAAGAAATCGGAATTATGGAGAATAATAGGATCATTGTGTTCGAATTTCTTCTTCAATTTCACATATAACTCATAATCCTTTTCAATGGCGATTACCTTTTTAGCCCTCTTAGCCAACTCTCGTGTTAACATCCCTGTGCCTGGACCTATCTCGTAAACGATGTCTGCTAAACTAATCGAGCTCTCATCGAGCAACGAAGCTGCTAAATGAGACTTCCTTAAAAAATTTTGAGCCAATGATTTTCGATAATTTACACTCATAGCATAATTCTCCTGATATGTGCAACCTAATGGCGATGATTGCTGTTCTCATGAACATCCTATTGCAAATCGCTTTTTTTCTATTGAGAAGGGTTTGAGGAATTGCTTGCTAAAAAAGCCCTTTCCTCAGTGCATTATTTATTGTCCGCTGCACATCGCGGACTGAGTGATTATCGAATCATAATAGACATGTTGTATTATATATCAATTATTCGTTCCTGTCAATGACTCGTTTACGAGTTGCATTCACGAAAATCATTAGCAGTGTATGTGGTATTTGAGGCACAGCACTTAACGACTCGCGGTTTGGAAAAGCGAAACGGTTCGATAAACGTTTATTGACCGACGAATCACCATTCGCAACCGGCAAACGCATAGTGATAAATAGATAAGATTACGGAGATATAATCATCACTGCCATCTGTTCTTAATCGCCGTAATCGAACAGCGAAGCTGTGCATTCGAGGCCTACTTGTCCTGAGGTACCGAAGGAAATTGGACCAACCTGTCTTGAATGTTTGATTGAGAGAAAGTGGACCAAATACAATAGGGGAGTGACTGATATCACTCCCCTATTATCTCATGTTGCTATTATAATCTATTTCGTTACAATCAGTTTTTTGATAAACTCTGTATCTTCAGTATTTGCTATTAAGAAATAAATGCCTGAACTTATTCCTTTTAGTGATATTTGTTTCTCATTCGCAAATTCTGCCACATCTTCCGTTTTTATTAATTTGCCAAGGACATCGTATATCCTAATGCTTTGCATCGCTGCAGGTGTATGAATTCTGAAAAAGGTTTTTGCGGGATTTGGATAAATAACAAAGTCGTTGCGAGCCGAAGGCGTGGCAATCCCAACGTCTTCTATGCCTGTCACATCCCGAATTACTGAAATACTTGAGCCACCATAATTTGCCACGTAGGTGCGATTTTGGGCATAGTTCCAGGTAAAGGTACAAGGCTTATCTCCAACTTCAATCGTGGTAAGGACTGCATTGGTTACTCCGTTAATGACCGTGACATTGTCGCTCCTATAATTAGCGCAGTAGACCTTATTGTTGGTAGGATTGTAGATCAAAGCATGAGGTTCATCTCCGACGGCAATCGTGGTGATGACCGTGTCGGTAGCTCCATCAATCACCGTGACATCATCGCTATACCAATGAGCACAGTAGATTTTGTTGCCGATCGGATTATAAGTCAAAGCATGAGGTCCGTCTCCGACGGCAATCGTGGTGATGACCGTATCGGTAGCTCCATCAATCACCGTGACATTCGCGCCACTCCAATAAGCACAGTAGATTTTGTTGTTGGTCGGATTGTAGACCAAGGCCCAAGGTGTATGCCCTACCGCAATCGTGGTGATAACCGTGTCGGTCGCGCCATCAATCACCGTGACATCATCGCTATACCTATTTGCGCAGTAGACCTTGTTGTTGGTTGGGTTATAAACCAAATCCCGAGGCTCATATCCCACTGCGATCGTGGTGATGACCATGTTGGTCGCTCCATCAATCACGGTGACTGTACCACCATCCCCATTAGCGCAGTAGATCTTGTTATTGGCAGGATTGTAGGCCAGATCCCATGGAAAATCTCCGACTTCAATCGTGGTAATGACTGCATTGGTCGCGCCATCAATCACCGTGACATTATTGCTCAACGCATTAGCACAGTAGACCTTGTTGTCGGTCGGATTATAGACCAAAGCATGAGACGCACTGCCCACTGCAATCGTGGTAATGACTGCATTGGTCGCGCCATCAATCACCGTGACATTATCGCCACCCCAATGGGCACAGTAGATCTTGTTGTCGGCCGGATTATAGACCAAGGCATGAGGCCCACTGCCCACTGCAATCGTGGTAATGATCGAATCGGTTCGGCCGTCAATCACCGTGACACCTTCGCTAGCGCAGTAGACCTTGTTATTGGTCGGATTGTAGACGAAAGCAGAAGCCCCGACTGCAACCGTGGTGATGACTGTATCGGCTGCGCCATCAATCACAGTGACATTATTGCTCAACGCATTAGCACAATAGACCTTGTTGTTGTTCGAATTGTAGACGAAAGCCCTAGGTCCAGCTCCGACGGCAATCGTGGTAATGACCATGTCGTTTGCGCCATCAATCACTGTGACATTATCACTCAACTCATTAGCGCAGTAGACCTTGTTATCATTCGGATTGTAAACCAAAGCCCAAGGTGTACGCTCGACTGCAATCGTGGTGATGGCCATGTCGGTTGCGCCATCAATCACCGTGACATCATCGCTACCCCTATTTGCGCAGTAGACCTTGTTATCATTCGGATTGTAGACTAAGGCATAAGGATCACCTCCTATCGCAATCGTGGTAATGACTGCATTGGTTGCGCCATCAATCACCGTGACATCATCGCTATACCAATTAGCACAGTAGACCTTGTTATTGATCGAATTATAGACCAAAGCACAAGGCAAACCTGCTAATGCAATTGTGGTAATGACTGCATTGGTCGCCCCATCAATCACTGTGACAGTAGCACTACCCCAATTAGCGCAGTAGACCTTGTTGCTTGTCGGATTGTAGACCAAAGCACAAGGTTCATATCCTACTGCTATCGTGGTAATAACTGCATTGACTGCTCCATCGATCACCGTGACATTATTGCTCAAACGATTAGCGCTGTAGACCTTGTTATTGATTAAGTTCCAGCACAAAGCTTCAATATTTTCTCCGGCTGGAATTCTGGCGATCTTTTCATTTGTTGCGCCATCAATTGCAATTACACAGTCGCCATAATAACCGCCAACATATATCGTATTATTGTCATCATTATAAGTGAAGGCTTGAGGATAAAGAATTCCGCAAAGAGAATCCGGAATATAGATTGTTGTTTCAAGCCATTGTGCTGATACAAGTAGCGGTAAAGACAAAAGCAGAAAAAGCGTTTGAAATACTTGTCTTTGGTTCCCTGCCATTGTCTGCTCCTCTTTATACAATTATTTGTTTACATGATTTATATATAATTATATGTTGAGAGTTTTGTTTGTCAATGGTGAATTTTGGTCAAAAATAGCTTCAAATTTTCGTACTACAAAACCACTCACGGATCATAAGTCCGTTTAGTTGCTTTTAAGGCACATTCGAGACCCTTTTACGCCTTTTTCCCTCTTTTATCTCGTGCTACTGCAATAGTTTATTTTGCTACAATCAGTTTTTTAATCAAACTCGTATCATCAGTATTTACTCTTAAAAAGTAAACGCCTGAACGTAGGTCTTTTAAAGATATTCGCTTCTCTTCCGCAAATTCTGCCAAATTTTCTACTTTTATTAACTTACCAAGAACATCGTATATCTTTACGCTTCGCACCGCTGCAGGCGTATGAATTCTGAAAAAGCTCTTTGCGGGATTTGGATAAATGACAAAGTCGTTGCGAGCCGAAGGCGTGGCAATCCCAACGTCTTCTATGCCAACCATACTGTCCCGAATCACCGAGACACTTGAGCCTTTATAATTTGCGACATAAGTCCGGTTCTGAACAGGATTCCAAGCAAAAATCAAAGGCCCAGCACCGACTGTGATGGTGGCAATCACGCTATTGGTCGCCCCATCAATCACCGTCACATTATCGCTACCACGATTAGCACAGTAGACCTTGTTGTTGGTGGAATTATAGACTAAGGCACGAGGATAATCACCGACCGTGATGGTGGTAATCACGCTGTTGATCGCCCCATCAATCACCGTCACAGTAGCGCTATACCCATTT
>Ga0209427_10002305_pt1 | contig 22440 bp, 14 predicted proteins | sample DeeMarSWOR136_30_FD_187465 | JGI IMG/M metagenome (GOLD analysis project Ga0209427, IMG submission 187465) | Marine sediment microbial communities from White Oak River estuary, North Carolina - WOR-1-36_30 (SPAdes) (version 2) | ecosystem: Environmental > Aquatic > Marine > Intertidal zone >...
GGGCCTGGAAGTTGTATGCCAGATTGCCGGGCGCAAGTTCCTGCAAGAACCACACCTGCTCTTGTGCAAAGCTCAGTGGAATTGGCCCGGCACGTGGAACTGGTTCAAGAGGTGGTAGCACCAGCGGCCTGTCGCTCGCCCTCGCCTGTCGTATAGCCGTTGCCAAGCCGGCGATGGTGGGCGTTTCAAACGCTCTCGCGAAAGGCACATCAACTTCGAACTGTTCCCGCACTCGAGACAGGGTCTGGGCCAAGGCCAGGGAGTGCCCCCCGAGGTCGAAGAAGCTGTCGTAGATGCCAACGTCTTCCAGTCCCAGCACCCGCGTCCAGATGCTGGCCAGCAACTCCTCGACGGGGGTGCGTGGAGGCACCAGCGGCTCCGCCAGATCGGGCCGCACCCGATCGGGGGCTGGGAGTGCACGGCGGTCCACTTTACCATTAGGCGTGAGGGGCAAAGCATCCAAGAAGACGAAGGCTGTCGGTACCATATAGTCCGGCACCCTTTTCTGGACGAATTCGCGCAATTCGCTGCTTGTCGGCAGCTGCTCTTTGCACCGAACAACATAGGCTACCAGACGCCTATCGCCAGGCGTGTCTTCTCGGGCCAGCACGACAACCTCTCCTACAGTCGGATGCTGGCTCATGACCGTCTCGATCTCGCCCGGCTCTACCCGGAAGCCCCGTATCTTCACCTGGTGATCAACCCTGCCTACGAACTCGATACTGCCGTCAGGCAACTGCCGGGCCAAGTCGCCGGTGGCATATAGGCGCGCTCCCGGCTCATCACTGAAAGGATTTGGCAGAAACCGCTCCGCCGTCAGTCGAGGGAGATGCAAGTAGGCCCGCGCGAGGCCATCACCACCGATGTGTAGCTCCCCCGGGACACCAACCGGGACAGGCTGCATGTTCTTGTCCAGCAGATAGATCTGTGTGTTAGCGACGGGTTTACCAATGGGCACCGTTGTTGCTCCTGGCTCGACTTCTCGCACTAGGTACCAGGAGGCAAATGTTGTGCTCTCGGTAGGCCCGTAGACGTGCAGCAATCGCTCTGGCGCACCTCTCTGCAGCACCTCACGGACCCGCCTTGGATCGACGGCTTCACCACCGAAAAGGAGGTCGCGCAGCGAGCGAAAGGCCCACGGGAATGTGGCAGCCAGCTGGTTGAACAGAGCAGTGGTCAGGAAAAGCACGTTGATGTTTCGCTCCCGAAGTTGGTCAGCAAAGTCGGCGAGCGATAGCACTACATCGGTGGGCAAACCGACAAGACATGCCCCATGCACAAGCGCTCCCCAGATTTCAAAGGTCGCGGCATCGAAGGATGAGTTCGAGGCCTGAGCAACCCTGTCCGCAGCTTCGACCCGCAAATAGTCCGTATTGCAGACCAGCCTGCTCACGGCCTGATGTGGGATAGCGATGCCCTTTGGTCTGCCTGTGGACCCCGATGTGTACATCACGTAGGCCAGATTCTTGGCGTCCAAGAAGCCAATCGGATTCTCTTGGCTCTCTTGAGCGACAGCCTCCCAGTCAGCATCCATGCAGATGACGCGTACCCGAGCATCAGGTATCGTGCTCAGCAATCGAGTCTGGGTCAGAAGCACCGGAGCCTGCGTATCCTCAAGCATCAGCGCGAGCCGCTCACTGGGGTGCGCGGGATCTAGTGGCACATACGCTGCCCCGGCCTTTAGAATCCCAAGCAGCCCCACGACCATGTCGACCGAGCGCTCCACACAGATAGCGACGAGAACCTCTGTCCCAACGCCGAGCTTGCGCAGAAAGTGTGCAAGCTGGTTGGCGCGGCGGTTGAGGTCATCGTACGTCAGATGCTCGTCCTCAAAGACCACTGCGATGTGGTCGGGGGTCCGCTCCACCTGCGCCTCGAAGAGCTGGTGGATGCAACGATCCCGCGGATAGGTTCTACTGGTGTTATTCCACTCGACCAGGATCTGGCGCCGCTCCGCCTCTGTCAGGAGCGGTAGCTCAGAGAGTGCCTGGCCGGGATCGGCAGCCATGGCTTGGAGCAGAGTCTCGACATGGCCAAGCATCCTGACAACAGTGGCGTCATCGAAGCGATGAGAATCGTAGGCGATGGTCAGCTGTAGCTGTGCATCAGCGTTCACCGTCACTGCCAGAGGATAGAGTGGCGCTTCTATGAGTTGGAAGTCCCGGTTCTCCCAGTTGCTGCCCTGCTCTCTCAAGAAAGAGGTCAGCGAATAGCGCTTGAAATCGACTGTGCTGTCGAACAAGCACTCCCCCGGTGGTACATCGCTCCACTCTTGGATCTTCACCAATGGGGTATGTTCATAGTCCTGGAGTCTGTCCCATCGGGATTGCAGTTCCTTTAACCACGGCAGCAGAGACATCGCAGGCGGCACGTGTGCGCGCAGCGGAAGCGTGTTGACCACGGGCCCAACTATCGCGTCGGCTCCCTGGCCGTCGAAGGCCGAGCGGCGACAGGATCTGGTGGCTCCGAACACCACGTCCTGCTCGCCACTATAACGGCTCAGGAGCAGAGCCCAGGCTCCCAGCAGAATGGTACTGGCAGTCAGTTGGCTGTCGTCCGCGAGTGCGTGCAAGTCACTCGTCAATCCCTCTGACAGGTGGATGCTCTGCCTCTGAAAGCCTTCTTCCGCGTCTGGCTTTGTGTGGATGGCGCGATCGACAACCAGGGGGGTAGGTGCGGTAAAGCCCGCAAGCAAACGCCGCCAAAATCGCTCTGCCTGGCTGAGGTCCTGTTTCCCCAGCCAGTCAATGTAGTCTCGATAGGGACGCGGTTGGTCTAGGCCGAGGCCCTGGAGCTGGCAAAGTGCCTCGTACACCGCAAACAGGTCCCTCAAAACCAGGGCACAGGAATGGTCGTCCAACAAGGCGCGGTGGAAGCTCCAAACGAACGTGTAGTCTGTCACGCCCATGCGGAATAACGCCAAGCGCATCAGAGGCACGTCAGTGAACTCAAACCCTCGTCGTCGGTCGGTGCGCAGGTAGGACTGCAGTCGGTTCGCTTGTTCCCTTGCTGACAGACCCTGCCAGTCCTGTTCTACCAATGGAAGTGCAACTTCCTGGTGTACCTTCTGCACAGGTTTGTCCATGCCAGGCCAGTGCAGACTCGTCCTCAAAGCCGCGTGACGCCCCATGACTTGTTGCCAGGCTTGCTGGAAGGCGGAAACGTCCAGCTTTTCCCGCAGCGTGCCGATCAGTTGCTGCACAAAGACGCCGGAATATGGAGCTTTGTGGCTGCGCAAGAGGATGTGCTCCTGCATAGAAGAAAGCGGGTATGAATCTTCAGCGTTCTGGCTGCTCACCTTGATCTCCTGGGGGAAGGCCATATCTGGTTTGGCCCTGCCCAGCAGTTGCTTGCAAGGACCCTGCCAACGATCGGGCTGTGCTAGGCTCGGTCCTGAGTCTGCTCCATCCTTTTCCTGAGGCTGAGCGGTCTCATATCGGTCCACACTTCCTTGATGTATTCCAGGCAGTCCGATTTGGATCCACTCTTTCCTGCATCTGTCCAACCCAGAGGGTTCGGACGATCCGCGGGCCAAATCGAGTACTGCTCCTCATGATTCACTACGACCTTGTAGACTGTGGTGTCTTCTTCCTCGTACTGATTCATTCCTTCCTCCCCTCAGACGGTGGTTCTGCCCGTTCCACTATCCAACTACTGAACAGGCATGGTTTTGGCGTGTCCTCCGTGAGTTTCCGGCCCAGCGGGTGCCTCCATCCATCGCCAGCATCTGAGCTCCCAGCCATGTCCTTCCACGGCAACAGCGGCAATGTAGCCAGCTGCGGGGCGCAGCTCCTGCAGCGACCAGCGTGCGGCCTCTTCTGGGTGGCCAATGACACGCAGCAGCGCAGCAGGTTCTCCTGGACTCAGCGAGACGTCAAACTGATCCAGACCAAGCACAATACCCTGGCCCCTTGCTTTCAGATAGGCCTCCTTGCGGGTCCAGCAGGCGAAGAAGGCATCTGCCTGCATGCCCTCAGGCAGTGCGCGAAGCGAGACGACCTCCCGGGGCGAGAAGAATCGCTCCGCGATTTCCTGACCTGGTAGCTCAGGGCGAATGCGTTCCAGGTCGATGCCAATCTCCCTGTCGCGACAGATAGCATAGAGGGCAAGCCCATCCGAGTGGGACATGTTGAAGCGGAGACCCTGGCCGTCCAGCAGTTCGGGTTTGCCGTGCGCATTGTAGCGAAAGCGGAGCTGACTTGGCTCCGTTCGCAGGTACTCACTCAAGATGGCTCTGAGAAACCCGCGAGCGACCACAAAACGGTCGCGGTCCTTCTGGAAGCGGTACCGTTTCGCCCTGCGCAGTTCTTCCGCTGCCAGGGTGCGTTGCAGGCTCTCTACTCGCGCAGCCGGCACATCCAGGGAGGCGCGCCAGACATGGACCCGGTCGCTCGCCAATGACGGACTTTTTGGTGGGAGACTCCACTGCAGCCGGTCAGCCATCATTTCACTCCACAGCTTAACTGAACAGCGCGCGGAAGCCGGCGATGGATGCTACGTGCCCAGACGTCGTTGTGCGGTACGGGGAGAGCTTTCCCATGCAAGGTTTCGTACCCATCGCGCGAAGCGATCACCAAGGCTCCAAGCGGAAGAGGGGCATCTTCGAGAAGATCTCCAGGCGCAGATGTGGCCCGGACTGCCTCGCACGTGGATTGGCACGGGTCGCCGAGACCTCAGGCTGCAACGCTGTTTGCTGATTCTACCACATAGTAACGGCGAAGGAAAACAAGGGCTACACGCTTCTGTAACAAAACTTGCGGGGCCCAGTTGCGAAGCGCTATAATCTCACCAGCCGCTCTAAGAACGCCCTTCATCGAGGCCGACTTCTGATTGTGAGAGGTCGCAACCATGGTATCGAAATGGACCAGAAGGGACTTGCTCAAAAAGGGGTTGCAGGCAGCCGTGGGGGCACTCTTGCTCTCTTGCGCTGGCCCCGAAACTCCGTGTGAGATTACGCCAGCCGAGCCCATAGACCTTGAAGCACTCCCTGCACCCACTGCGACACCTGTCGCTGAACTCGAGGAGGCTCGATACTATCTGAAACTGAGCGGCAGTTGGGTGCAATGCCAGATGTGCTGGCGGCGGTGCTCTATCCCCGAGGGAGGACGCGGCTTCTGTCGCAATAAGGTCAACATCGGTGGCCTCTACTACACGCTGGTCCATGGCCGTCCCAGCAGTCTGCAGATAGACCCCATCGAGAAAGAACCGTCCTTTCACATGTGGCCGGGAGCAACCATCTTCTGCACCGGGACGGCCAGCTGCAACAACCGCTGCAAGTTCTGTCACAACTGGCATCTCTCCCAGAGGAGCTTTGAGGAACTCAGACACGTCGAGATCAGTCCGCGGCAGACTGTCGAACTGGCTCAGGAGATGGAATGCGATGCCGTTTCTTTCACCTATAACGAGCCCACGGTGTTCTATGAGCACATGTTCGACGTGGCCGAGGCTGCCAAGCAGGCCGGTTTGGGAACCCTATTCCACACCAATGGAGGTATTAACGAGGAACCTCTTGCAGCACTTCTGGGGCACATGGACGCCGTCACGGTCGACCTGAAGGCCTTTACAGGGGATTTCTACCAAGAGGTCAGCTCATCGCGGCTGGAGCCCGTTCTGCGGACGCTGCAGCAGATCCACGAGAGCGGAGTGCACCTGGAAATCGTGAACTTGGTGGTGACCACGCTCAATGACAACATGGACGACATCCGGCGCATGTGCCAGTGGATCCGCGACACCCTGAGTGCGGAAGTGCCTCTGCACTTCACCCGCTTCTTCCCTGCCTACAAGCTGACCAACCTGCCGCCCACGCCCATCGAGACGCTCGAGAGCGCTGCTCAGATTGCTGATGAGGAAGGTCTGCAGTACGTCTACGTTGGCAACTGTCCGGGACATGAGCGCAACAGCACCTTCTGTCCGGCGTGCGGTGAGAAGATCATTGAGCGTGTGCACTTTTCTGTAGTCTCGCTCGACGTCACCAAGGGTAGGTGCCGCTTCTGTGGTCACTACGTACCAAGCGTCTGGCGCGACGCCTCATGCTGTGACTAGCTGCTCGGAAGCGGTGCGCACCACATTGCGTTGACCAACACAAGGCGCTCATCCCCCAGACTCTGTGCCGGCGTGTCCGTGCTATTCACATGACTCTTGAACCCTCTGAAGCTTGTGCTGCGATCAGTGGAGAGAGTTGAAAGATCAGTGCAGGCGGGAGATACTGCATGTGGTACATCGATCTAGTGGAGAAAGACTTGGTGCCCGACTGGCTGCTTCGGTTCGCCATTCGGACCGGGCTGACGCTAGGGCACTGGCGGCGTGAGCGCACGAGCATGGAGGCACGCGCCAACGACCGACGCACGTTGCTGCGCACGTTTGAGCAGGGCCCGATTGCCCTCCACCCCGACGACGCCAACATACAGCACTATGAAGTGCCCACCGAGTTCTTCCAGTTGGTTTTGGGGAATAGGCTAAAGTACAGCTGCTGCTACTGGCCGGAGGGTGTTGGGACGCTTGACCGGGCGGAAGAGGCCATGTTGCGCCTGACCTGCCAGCGAGCGCAGATCGAGGACGGCATGGACATCCTGGAACTGGGCTGCGGGTGGGGTTCACTGTGCCTATGGATCGCTGAGAAGCACCCCGATAGTCGGGTGGTGGCAGTCTCCAATTCGAGGACGCAAACTGAGTATGTGGACCGGCAGGCTCGCAGGCTAGGTCTGGAGAACGTAGAAGTGATCAAGGCCGACGTCTCCGACCTCCACCTGGATCGGCAGTTTGACCGAGTCGTCTCAATCGAGATGTTCGAGCACATGAAGAACTATCGCTTGCTGATGGGCCGCATCGCGGCGATGCTCAAGCCTGGCGGAAGGCTGTTCGTGCACATCTTCAGCCACCGCGAGTTCGCGTATGAGTTCGATGCCAGCGATCCCGGCAACTGGATGGCTCAGGTGTTCTTCAGTGGCGGCACGATGCCGTCTGATGACCTGCTACTGTACCATCAGAAGGATCTGCGAATCCTTGATCACTGGTGCCTCGACGGCACGCACTACGAGCGTACACTCCGCGCTTGGCTGCGCAACCTAGATGCAGAGAAGCAGCGCGTGTGGGAAATCATGGCTGCCACCTACGGGCGCGCACAGGCGAAGAAATGGCTAGCCTACTGGCGCCTATTCTTCATCGCTTGTGGATGTGCCTGGGGATTTCGGGGCGGACGCGAGTATCTTGTGTCACACTACTTGTTCGCCAAGCCCGAACAGAGGCCTATCGCGAGACCAAGGCGTATGGAGGAGAGCGCCCAGCAGAGGCTGGCCCCGGCAGCCAACTAAGAAGTGATAGAGACAAGCCGGGCCATGCGGTGTCAGAACAAAGCGATAGCTCTTCACTCCGCGCGCTTGACTGCGTGTCCCCCGAACTGATTGCGCATGGCCGCCAGGACCTTTGCTGCGAAGCCCTCGTCCTGACGGCTGACAAAGCGCATCAACAGCGAGAGGGTGATGACTGGCGCAGGCACGTCCTGATCGATGGCCTCGAATACCGTCCATCGTCCCTCGCCGCTGTCGGCCACCCATCCTTTGATGTCGCCGAGTTCCTGATCCTCAGCCAGAGCGGCGGAGGTCAGATCGAGAAGCCAGGAGCGGATCACACTGCCGTAGCGCCAGATTTCGGCTATGTTGTGCAGATCCAGGGCAAACTCTTCCTTGGCCTTAAGGATTTCGAAACCCTCGGCGTAGGCCTCCATGATCCCATACTCGATGCCGTTGTGCACCATCTTGACAAAATGGCCAGCGCCGCTGGGGCCAACATAGCCCCATCCCCTGTCCGCTCCGGGGGCCAGTGTCTCGAAGATGGGACTCAGCCGCTGCACGACATCCTGGTCGCCGCCGACCATCATGCTGTACCCCTCGGCAAGACCCCACACTCCGCCACTGGTACCCACATCGACATAATGCAGGTCTTGATCAGCAGCGGTCGCTGCCCGACGGACGGTGTCCTTGTAGTTGGCATTGCCACCGTCTACGATGATGTCGCCCGGCTCCAGGGTGCTCAGCAAACCGCTGAAGACCGACTCGGTTGGCTTGCCCGCGGGGACCATCATCCACGCCGCGCGAGGTTGGGTGAGCTGCGCGGCCAGCTCCTCCAGTGAGTCGGCAGGCGCAACATGCTCCTCTTCCTTGGCCAATGCTTTGGCGGGTTCCGGTGCACGATCGTAGGCCACCACGCGGTGGCCGCCGCGCGAGAGCCGGCGCACCATGTTGGCTCCCATCTTGCCCAGGCCAATCATTCCCAGTTCCATGCTTCCACTCCTCATCGTGTCTTGGTTCCAGCGCCTTCAGTCCGCACCCTGCGGCCTGTGCGGCACCGAGAAGCTCACGGCGAAGTAGTGCTAGCCCTGCTGCCTTTCCTCAAGCACCTGCGCTGCCACAGATCTCAGCGTCGCCGGATCGTCCACCAGCCAACGTCTATCCAGCAGCCCTTGGTCGTGATCTGAAGCAGCTTGGCTGTAGTTGGGGAGCCAGACCCTTCGCTGCGATCGGGGTGACCGAGGATGAAAGCTCCGTGGGGCGCTCCGAGCGCCACGTCGCGCGTCACTTGAGTGCATTAGCCAGCACCCGCAACCCACCGACGACGTCATCTCCGAGGTGGAAGCGAATCACGCGTCGCCCCGCCTTCCGCAAGGCCTGATAGTCGCCCTGTACTTGCGCCTCTTTGAGAACGCCAAAGGTCATCGTTGATGCTGTGGATCCAGCCTCGTCGGGTATGGCCACATCTCGCGCGTCGTTGGCAGTGAACTGGATGAACAATCCATTGCCAGCGTCACCCTTGTGCAGCTGCCCTGTGGAGTGCAGGAAGCGAGGACCATAGCCAGACGTGGCAGCTAGTTTCAGGTGGTCGCGCAGCCGGGTACGCAGCTCATGCAGAGCGGCATCGGTGCTGGCCGTCGGCGTGACGTAGGCTTGCAGGCTGACATAGTCGCCTGCCCGGGCCTGATCCAGGAAGCCGAGCAGTGTCTCCCCCGTGGGTGGCACGGACTCGGGGCGAGGAAGTGCTCCCTTGTCCATGTAGGCCGCGATCGCCTCACGCGCCAGCGCCTTGGCGCTCTCCACGTTGGGCTGGTCAAAGGGATTGATGCCCAGATGGTAGCCGGCCGCAGCAGTTGCCATCTCCCACAACAACATCTGCTGGCCCAGGTCATAGAGGTCACGCAGGTACAGGCGTACCACCGGATGGCCAATATCCTCCAGCACGGCCAGTGCCTCTTTGTCCAGGTCTTCACCGGCTAGCTCCAATGCCACAAACAGCCGGTCGTCTCCGTAGGCCAATGGACCGGCCAGAGGCTCACCAACAACGGGCAGGATGCCCCTGCCGTCCTTGCCGGTGCTCTCGGCGATGAGTTGCTCCACCCAGTTGCCAAAGCTGGCGATGGCTGGTGTGGTGACCAAGGTCAGCTTGTCACGTCCCAGGTTCGCCAGGACGCCCAGGATGGTTCCCAGCCACGCTCCTGGGTTCTCGGTGTCCGCAAGACAGGATGCACAAGCAGCGTCTGTCTCCTGTGCGCGTTGCAGCAGAAGCTTCACATTCGCACCAATCAGTGCCGCTGGGACCAGTCCAAAGTATGACAGGGCCGAGTAGCGCCCTCCGATGTTGGGATCGTTTAGGAAGGTGGCGCGGAAATGGTAACGCTTGGCCAGGTCAACCAGCTGGGTGCCGGGATCGGTGATGGCCACGAAATGCTCGCCTGCGTGGTCTGCTCCCACAACTTCAGCTACTCTGTTGTAGAAGAACTTGAAGAAGGAGAGCGTCTCCGCCGTGCCGCCTGACTTGGTGGAGACGATGAACAGCGTGCGACTCAGTTGCAGGAGGTCAGCGTGTGCCAAGACGGCCCCTGGGTCGGTGCTATCCAGAACCGTTAGGTCGAGGTGACCCTCCTTCACACCGAAGGTGTTGCGGAAGACTTCGGGTGCTAGGCTGGAGCCACCCATGCCGAGCAATAGCGCATGGGTGTAGCCGGCTGCCCGTGCCTGCTCTGCGGATTCGTGGAGCCGTGAGACGTTTTCCAGCATCGCCTCGGCGATGTGCAACCAGCCCAGGCGATTCGTGATCTCAGCGGGATCCGATTTCCAAACAGTGTGGTCGTGCGCCCAAATGCGGGCCGTGATCTTCTGCTTGGCCATCTGAGCCAGTGCGGCGTCTACAGCGGGCTGATACGTCCCCAGCGTCGCCGTGATGTGTTGCCAACCGACCAGCAGCCGCTCTCGCTTCTCGGCAATGCTGGCCATCAAGCCCTCAAAGGACTTGACAAAGGCAGCCACCCCGTCGTCCTGCAACTTCTCGGTGATGGCATTGAGGTCAATGCCCAGTTCAGCTAGCTGATCGATCTGCGCGCGTGCTTCGTCCAGCTCCTTGTCCACGGTGACCGCAACGGTGCCATGATCGCGGAAGGCGTTGAGCGTCTGAGGGGGCATGGTGTTGACGGTAAGCGGACCGATGAGACTGTCGACGTACAACACATCGGAGTAGAGTGGGTTCTTGGTGCTCGTGCTGGCCCACAGCGGGCGTTGTACGCGGGCACCTTCCGCTGCCAAGCGCTCCCATCGCTTGCCGCTGAAGGTCTCTCGGAAGCGGGCATAGGCTAGCTTGGCGTTGGCGACGGCGATCTTGCCCTGGAGTTCAGCGTTCCCCGCTGCTTCCAGTTGTGGGTCAACCACTCCATCAACTCGGCTAATGAAAAACGAGGCCACGGAGGCCACTCTGGATAGATCTCCTCCAGCCATCATGAACTTTTCCAATCCGGCCAGGTAGGCTTTGGCGACGGCATCATAGTGAGCCAGAGAGAACATCAGCGTCACATTGACGTTAATCCCTTCGCCGATCAGTCTTTCGATTGCCGGTATGCCCTCGGGTGTAGCCGGGACCTTGATCATGATGTTGGGCCGGTCTAGGGCTTTGAACAGGCGATCAGCCTCCGCGACCGTGCCGCCCGTGTCTTGGGCGAGCGTTGGGCTGACCTCTAGGCTGACGTACCCGTCCACACAGTCTGTGGTGTCGTAAACCGGGCGCAGCACGTCGGCGGTCTGTCGGATGTCGTCGAGAGTCAGTGCCTCGTAGACCTCTTGGACGGAACGCCCGTCGTCCACGAGGCGGTGCAGATGTTGGTCGTAGTCAATACTGCCCGCAATCGCTTTCTCGAAGATGGACGGGTTAGAGGTGACCCCGCGAAGCCCGTCATCTACCAGAGCCTGCAGATCACCTGAAACGATGAAGGAACGCCTTATGTAATCGAGCCAGACGGCCTGGCCCAGTTCAGCTAGCTCATGTAGCTTGGTCATCTCGCTTCCTCCCGAGCGATTCTATTCACAGTATTCTTCCACTGCTACACCCAGCCCGTCCGCGGTGCGATTGGCGAAAGCGAAGGAGGTTGTGGGGAAAGGGATGTCCAGGATACCTCGGTCATCAACTCCGCCTGGGCCAAAGCCCAAATGTCCAATTCGACGACGTCCGTTTGCGGTTGATGCTGGCTGATTCTTTGACCCCGGGCTGTCCTTGTGCGATGTATCGAATGGTGCTGTCCGGAGTGGGGTTGTTTCTGCGCCTACCTGCCGAGCAATGCTTTGGCCTGAGCTACGACATTCCCCGCCGTCAGCCTGAACTTCTCGTACAGGACGGGCGCCGGGGCGCTGGCGCCAAAGCTAGTCATCCCCACCACTGCGCCGTCAAGCCCGACATAGTGCTCCCATCCCAGCGTTATTCCTGCCTCAATGGCTACGCGGGCGCGCACCTGCGATGGCAGCACACTCTGGCGATACTCGGCTGGCTGCTTGTCGAACAGCTCCCAGCTGGGGAGAGATACCACTCTGGCGTTGATGCCTTCGGCAGCGAGGAGCTTGCCAGCGTCCAGGGCGATGTGTGTCTCGGATCCGGTCGCGATGAGAATCACGTCCGGCGTACCTTGCTCTGCCTGCCACAGCACGTATCCGCCGCGCTGAACGCTCTTGGCGGGTGCGTACTGGCTGCGATCCAGCACCGGCAACTTCTGGCGGGTTAAGACCAGGGCCGTCGGACCTGCCTTGTTGCGCAGTGCTGCCTTCCAGGCCTCGGTGGTCTCAGTTGCGTCGGCGGGCCGGATGACAGTCAGGTTGGGCACGGCGCGCAAGTTCATGATCTGCTCAATGGGCTGGTGGGTCGGTCCATCCTCGCCCAGGGCGATGCTATCATGCGTAAAGACATAGATGACATGCGCTTGGCCGAGAGCAGCCAAGCGCATGGGCGGTCGCATGTAGTCGGAGAACACGAGAAACGTCGCGGTGTAGGGGATGAGGCCGCCGTGCAGGGCCATTCCCCCTGCGATAGCGCCCATGGCATGCTCGCGGACGCCAAAGTGCAGGTTGCGCCCGCCGTATCCCCAAACGCCACCGACAGCGCCCTGCTTGTCCTCGGGATTCCAATCTCCTGCCTGAAAGTCGCCGTAGCCTTTGAGCCACGTGTAGGTCGACGGGTTCAGGTCGGCCGAGCCGCCGAACAGTTCGGGCACATTCGCGGCCAAGGCCTGAAGCACGGCCTCTGATGCCCTGCGGGTGGGCAAGGGGTCCGCATCGGCAAATGTGGGCAAATCCTGGTCCCAGGTTTCGGGCAGTTCTCCGGCCATGGCTCGCTTGAACTGAGCGGCGAGCTGTGGATACTCCGCTTGGTACCTGGAAAAGCCCTTTGCCCATTCGGCTTCCCACTGTCTTCCTTGTGCGACAGCTTTGCGAAAATGCACCATGGCCTCGTCGGGCAAGTAGAAGGTTGGCTCGGTGGGCCATCCAAGGTTCTTCTTGGCGGCCCGGACCTCGTCGGCGCCAAGGGGCGAGCCGTGAGCTTTGAATGTGCCCTGCTTGTTGGGCGCTCCGTAGCCGAGGATCGTGCGCACCATGATCAGGGAGGGGCGAGAGGCCTCAGCCTTCGCCGTTGTGATCGCTGCGTCAATGGCGCTGATATCGTTGCCGTCGTCGACACGCTGTATGTGCCAGCCGTAGGCCTGGTAGCGCTTGGCCACGTCCTCGGTGAAGGTGAGGGACGTTGCGGAAGCCAAAGAGACGCGATTGTCGTCGAACAGAACGATCAGCTTACCGAGGCCTAGGTGCCCTGCCAACGCGGAGGTCTCTGCTGAGACACCCTCCATCAGGTCTCCATCACTGGCGATAGCGTAGGTGAAGTGGTCAACAATCGAGTGGCCAGGGCGGTTGTAGACGGCCCCCAGATGCGCCTCAGCAATCGCCATCCCCACAGCGTGGCTGATGCCTTGACCGAGCGGCCCTGTGGTCACTTCTACCCCGGGCGTCACGTGGCTCTCTGGGTGACCGGGCGTCTTGCTGTCCCACTGTCGGAACGATTGCAGCTCGGAGAGTGGCAGATCGTACCCAGTGAGGTGGAGCAGCGAATAGAGCAGCGTTGAGCCGTGGCCTGCTGAGAGGACGAACCGGTCGCGGTCCGGCCATTTGGGGTTGGCCGGGCTGTGTTTCAGATGTCGCGTCCACAGCACGTAGGCCATCGGGGCAGCACCCATGGGCAGGCCAGGGTGCCCAGAGTTGGCCTTCTGCACCGCGTCAACGGACAAGAAGCGAATGGTGTTAACGGACAATTGATCGAGCTCAGATGCTTTGGGCATGGTGGTTCCTCCTTGCTCCCTCCGTGTGCGCAGCGGGTGCTTGGTGTCTCACAGGCGTGGCGGTGGTGGGTGAGACTGGGTCGGGTGAGGCACATCAGTTGTAGGGTTCAGAAACGCCGGGCAGCGAGAGTCTCTTGCTGGACAGGCATCAGCCCCAGCGGCTGCAATCTGGGGCTGATCCACATTATGCATGAGTGGAGATGTTTGGGCAAGTCATGCTTGCGTTCCAGCACTGGCGTCTTGTGGATCCCGACCAGGCTGTATCTGGTCGAACTCGTTGGCAAGGGAGTGGTCCAGTTAGGGCAACGGATTCGTCAGCCGGTGTGCAGACGTATCCAATAGTGCGTGTCGAAGGGGAGATCAACGGCGAGCCCCAGTTGCTCATAGATCTGGGGAGGGATGCCGATGTCGGCCAAGTAGAGATCGCCTTTGATATGCTCAAGCCCGGTCTTGGGCAGGGCCAGGGTCAGCGTGCGCTCGGCTCGCACGACTGCTGCGGGCGCTTCGCCGGTCGTGGCGTCCATGCCTGAGGGGACATCCAGTGCGAGGACGCGTTCGGCCAGCCCGTTGCAGCACTCGATCAGTTCGGCAGTCTGGCCCAGCGGTGCGCCGCGCAATCCGTACCCGATGAGCGCATCCACCACGATGTCGGCGCGGCGGATCGCGTCTTCAGCTTCGGAAGGAGCTGCTGGCTGCAGGCCCGCGGCCTGCACGATGCGCAACTGGTTGGATGAAGCTGGGCCGAGGTGCTTCGGTTCCGTGTCCAGCACAATCCGTACCCTGAAGCCGCGGTTGTGCAGATGACGGCCGCAGCAGATTCCGCCACCGCCGTTGCCGCCCGATCCGGCGAGAATGGTGATCTCTCCCGTCGCAACACCGAGCATGTCCAACACGTTGCCGGCAAGGTTGCGCCCGGCATTCTCCATCATCTGTAGGATGCCCAGGCCAAACTCCTCCACGGCGATGCGGTCTACCTCGCGCATTTGGTCCGCGGTCACCGCAGGCACGATGATTCCATCTTCGGTTACGAAGGGCATGTGGTCCTCCAGGGTACTCTTTCCGTCGTTCAGAGACAGCGCGCAGCGGAGGCGAGGAACAAGTCCAAAGGTGGGACACTTGGCTTGGCTCGCAAGTGGCAGTAGTGTTGAGGCTGCTCTAGTCCGACCCCCTTCGCTTCCTCGGTCAGGTGCCAGGCACGGAGAAGCTCGGCCGCGCTCCACGCCTGCGCGATGCAGCCACGCGGCGCGTGAGCAAGCCTGCGACGGTGCCTGAGGCATAGCCACCAATGCCGTTTGTCACCAGCCACTCCTTGGTGATTGACACGTCCAGGTTGTCACACACCTCACGGCCGAAATCGATCATGCTATAGCCCGAGCCCGTGACACGCGGCACCGAGGAGGGCTACCTTGGGGTTGAGGATGACGTGTACTGGCATGCCTGCCATCAAGTCAGCGAAGCGGCCCTTGGCCCGGAACGAGTCCATGAAACGCCCCTTCTCAAGGACCGACAAGATGCGTGGCGGGATGCCACCGCCCACGTAAACGCCGCCAGTGGCCAGCACCTTGAGGGCGAGGTTCCCGGCCTCGGCACCCAGTATGGAGACAAAGATGTCGAGTGTGGCAAAGCAAAGCTCACACTCCGCGTCCCTGGCGAGGGCGGTGTTGACAATGAGTGGGGTCGGGTCGTCCACGGCCTCAAGTTGCTGGGCCAGCCAAGTCGGTTCTTTGGCGTAGCCGATGTGCTTGAGGTAGGCGTAGATGTTGGGGAGCCCCATGCCGGAACAGACTCGCTCGTAGCTTACGTGGTCGAAGCGCTCCAGCGCATAGCGCAGCAGTCCCATCTGCAGTTCGTCCGTAGGAGCAAAGTCCGCATGCCCACCTTCGGTCGCGTGAGCCTGATAGTGTGACCCGTCCCAGGTGAGGAAGGCCTCTCCCAAACCGGTGCCCGGCGCGATCACGGCGATGGCCCCGCCGGCAGTCGGCTGTCCCGTGGTCAGGGTATGCAGGTCCTCTGTTTCCAGGAAAGGAACGCCGTAGGCGATAGCTTGTAGGTCGTTCAGCAACCGCACAGAGGAGAGGTTCAGCGCAGCTTTCAGCTCTTCTTCGTCCATCACCCAAGACAGGTTGGTGACTGTCGCCCGGCCACCGACGACCGGACCGGCCACGCCAAACGTGGCCCGCTCAACCGGCACATCCACACGATCCAGGAACTCGCGCACTGGCGATTGCAGGTTAGGGTAACGGGAGCTGGGGAAGGTCGCTTCTGACAACGGTCGCCGGGCGCCGAACTCGGGTGAGTAGATAGCCAGACTGGTCTTGGTTGCGCCGATGTCGCCAGCAAGTAGCATAACAAGCCTCCTTACAGGGTCTCAGCCCGTGGACCATGTGTTGCTGAAGATGATTATACTGCCTGCATCTGGTCGGGGGAAATGGTTGGTTGGCTTGGGATGTCGGCACGTCGCCGGGAGCAACGGCAACCTCGCTCAGTGGCGGCGTGCTGCGCACAGCTAGATGCGCAGCCAGCGTACCGCGTAAGGGGGCAGCAAGACAGAGAGAGGATCTGCACCTACGTCGTAGGTTGCGCCAGTCAACAGGTCTCGCCAGGTCCCCGGGGGCAGCGCGGATCCACTGGGACCGAATTGCGCTGGCTGACTCTCTGCGGAGACGTTGTGCAAGCAGAGGACCCGGCTTGTCCGATCTGACGAGAAACGCAGCAGGGCAAAGACGCTGTCGCTGAGCGACAGAACCTGCTGACCTCCGTACGGATGAAATGCGGGTTCGCTGGCGCGAGCCCGGAGGAGACGCCCGTAGGCATTAAACACCTGGTGGCGCAGTGAGGTGGGATCAGCGAGCTCGCGGCGCAGTGCCACGGCGTCGAGCTTCTGGCGGTTGATGGATCGCCTGCGACCCGTCTGCGCCATGCCATCCTGCCAGCTGCGCGAACCAAGCAGGCTGTGCACGTAGATGCCTGGCACACCTGCCAGAGCCAGCATGATGGCCTGGCTGCAGATGAATCGCTGCACCTGCAGGGCCAAGGGTTCGTCACCCGCGGGGTCCGAGAGAGCATCGAAATATGAGACATTCAGTTCGTAGACACTTTGGCTGCCATCATGGTTGGTCCTGAAGGATACCTGTCCACCGTGGGCAAGTGTTCTGTCCACCAGCATTTGGATGTCGGCGTGGCCGAGCAACCCGCGCGCTGGCATCACTCCCACACCGTCGTGGGAGGCAGTGAAGTTGAAGAAAGTGGCCTGCGGGGCGGGCGTGTCAAGTCCAGCGCACCATTGCGAGATCACGCGCGCGTCCGCGGTGAGGATGCTGTGCATCACCAGTGGAGCCAGTGGGAACTGATAAACCATCTGCGCCTCATCGGTTCCGCCTCCTGTTGGCAGAGGATCTCCGAAGTAGCTGATGTTCTCCTCGTGAGGGACGTTGGTCTCGGTGATCAACAGCACACTTGGTGCCACAGCATCCAGCACCGCACGCAGGAGCTTTACCAGGCGGTGGGCCTCTGGCAGGTGAATGCAGGGCGTACCGATCTTCTTCCAGGCGTAGGCGATCGCGTCGAGGCGAATGATCTGTGCTCCTTTTGCCACGTAGAGGAGCAGTATTTCGATCATCCTTAGCAGCACCGGTGGGTGCGCGTAGTTGAGGTCGATCTGATCCTCGCTGAACGTGGTCCACACCCACTTCTCACCGCTGGCGGTCTGCACGGCGTGGACGAGAGGGAGTGCTCGTGGCCGCACTACCATGGACAGGTCAGTGCCTGGTTTGACGGTGATGAACCAGTCCGCATAGTCTGAGTCGTCCGCCAGGAACCGTTGGAACCACATGCTGTGCCGCGAGACGTGGTTGACGACAGCATCGACCATCAGGCGGAAATCGCGCCCCAGTCGTTCCACATCCTGCCACGTTCCAAAGTCCGCGTTAACCTCAGTGTAGTCAATGATCGAAAAACCGTCGTCAGAGGAATATGGGAAAAAGGGCAGGATGTGCACACCGGAGACAGGCCGCTGCAGCGTTTCGGTCAGAACCTGGTACAGGGTGTGCAGAGGCGCGACGCCTGCCTCGCGGAACTGGTCGGCATAGGTGATGAGTATCGCGTCGCGCTCGGTCAGCCGTCGCGAAGGAGGGGCTGCCATCCGGAGATGTGGGTGCCGCTCCTGGAATTCGCTGAGCAGCACCTGGAGCTGTGACCACACGCTGTCCGCTTCTTGCTGACCGTAGAGAAATGTGAGGTGATCGCGGATGCGGCTTCCTGTGTCAATCACGCAGAGTCCCTCTCGACGGGTGCCGGGCAGGTCGCCATGATGCTGATCCTTACTGTCACTCCCTGTGTCTGGTGAACTTGGCCTGCCAGTGATCGCGCAGGAAAGCATCGCCGGCCAGAGCATCCATCAGGCATGGCCAGGTGCGAGCGTGGGCCAGGTAGCGTGGCAAAGCTTCACGAGCATGATGCTGCGCCCGGGCCACAATCCGATCGGGTGGGCCCAGCTTCGCCACGGCGGCTGGCATAGCTGCCTGAGAGAGCGCTGCCAGCGCGTGTTCTTCGATGTCGTCGCGCAGAAACCTGCCAGGATATGGATCAAAGTCCGCAGCATCCACTCCAGCCTGCCTCAGCTTCTCACGCTCGTAGATGAAGCGGATCACGTCTTGGCACAGCTTGGCATAGAACGCGGACTGATATTCGTCAGGTGGCATGTGAGTGATCAGCAGTTGCCTGTCGAACCAGAAACGCAGTCCCTGCAACCGCGCGTTGATCAGGTAGTCGATATCTTCACCACGCGTGATCCACGGATCAAAGCCGACGCGAGTGAACAGTTCCCGGTGAAACACCATGTTCCCGCCGTAGGCCAGAGACGACTCGACCAAAGCTTGATCCTGCGCCATCAAGCGGTGAACAGCCTCGTTCATGATGGCGGCCTTGTCGAGGAAGATGTTGCCGGTGAGCTCATTCTCGGGCAGCCTCCACTCTCCGTGGTGATCGGCGTACCTCCCACACACACCGGAGATTCGATGTCCATGCCAGTCGCCTCCAATGAAGGTGGTGGCTCGCCGGAGATAATCAGGCGCGACAACCTGGTCGTCATCCAGAGCTATGATGACCTGGGCGTCCAGCATGTGGGCCACGGCGAGCTGGCAGTTGCGGACTCCTGGATAGCTGCGCAGTGAGAATGTGGGCTGCAGCTCGTCCAAGCCAAGCTCGCGCATGCGCGAGTGTAGTACGGTGAGGTCTGCAGCTGCGAAACGGGCAACAGGGAACCGATCGTGGAAGGGAGCGATGATCTCGCTCACTCGCTGCTGGGCGATGTGATCCAGGTCAGCGTGGACGCTCGCGATCAGCACCAACACACTGACAAGCGCCCCACTCTTTGCTCCGCCAACTTCTGGGACCTGGCAGAGGCTGGCCAGCAACCGTGACAGCGTGCCTTCGCGGTCTACCGGCGTCGGATGATCAAATATCGCATCCTCCGACCTGACTGATCGGTCATCGTCCCAGGTCCAGTATGTCGGGACCACAATCATGGTGCTGGTCGTGACACAGGACTCTGGACGAGGATCAGGTTGGCTAACTCGGGTCAAGCCACGGGACGTACCATGTTCCGAGAGCCAGACCGGCTCGCTGCTCCTCGGCGTACGATGTCCTCGGCAAGCACCTGCTGTTCGTGCCTCGATTCCGACGCAATGCAGCATGTAAGCCATTCCTTAGGAGTCGCTAGCTTATTAGCGGCGCTAGGTACCGCCGCAAGGATGTGATCGAATAGTGCTTCCGGCCCAGTGTGAAGTTGTGCTCCACCGTTTTGCGGCGCAGCTCGGCATTTGTGAGAAGTGCTACTGCCTGGTCGGCTGCGGCTTCTACAATCTCTGGCGCCACCTGCACCAGTCCCATCTCGTCTCGCCCTGCAATTGCGGAGCCCAACGAAACTACGTGGAATCCCTTGCTCTTGATGTCGGCTCGGTAGACAGGGTACTCAAAGACCAGTAGTGGCAAGCGGCCCTGCACTGCCTCCAAGAACTGATTGCCCCATCCTTCCCACTGACTGGGATAGGTGACGAAATCGGCGAACACATACGCGTCCCATAAGGAGTATACTCTCTGGCCCGCTGCTGTCTGGCGGCGCGCCCTGATGATGTCTTCGATGAAAAGGGCGTCGATCCCGGTGCGCGCGATCCTGGTCTTGACCTGCTTGGCATAATCTCCGGTCACATCATCGCGCGAATAACCGGCCAGCACGAGCACGATGCGGCTATCGTCCCGGAAAGAGCGGCCATCGTACAGGCCGCGCTCCGTGAGCCGGGCGCGCCGCTCCGGTCGGTCCAGTGCCCTGACGAAATCCACTGCCAGTTCGATGCCTTTGCGCCGCACGATGCGTGTGGCTTGCAGGATCAATACGTCATTCTGCGTCAGGCCAATGCGGGCACGGAAATCTCGGTTGTAATCGTCGAGTTGCCACGGCGGCGCCTCAAAGTCAAGGACGTTGGGCACCACTGTGGCCTCAATGCCTTTGCGTTCGGCGAGCTCGCGGCGCGCCAGGCTGTTGATGACGACGTGCCGCACCAGAGGATCATGGGGCGGAACGTACTTCTCCACAAACTCCAGCGCTGTGGCGCAGGTGAGCGCTATGCCGTTCGTTCTCTCCCAGTAGAAATCGTGGTGGTGAGCTATGGCAGGGAGGTGCAGGTCGCGCATCACTTGAGTGAGCGCAATGCTGACCGGTGGATTGGCCGCTACGGACCAGACGTTCTGCGCCAGAAGCAGGTCGACGTTCTTGCGCTGTACAAAGTCCCGCATCTGGCGCTCAATGAGCCCGGCCATGCGCCCCAACTCGGCCCTGTACGCCGCATCATCTGCAAAGCCGCGAAGCTCTGAGAAGGTGTTCTGGTAGAGGCTCTCGGCATCAGGGCTGTGATGGAACATCTCAGGGATTAAGGTGCCCTGCAGTGTGCCCAGGTCCCCTGCGCAGAGGTGGACGGTGTTGCCCATCTCCTCGAATACGCTCCTCCATTTGTCGATCTCGAGCGATACGCCATCGGTTTTTCCTACCTGGTAGTGGAAGACTCCAATTGAGGTCATGTCAGCTCCGCGATGCAGTCATCAGGCCGTACCTGTCTGAGCGGTAGTTGCAGCATCACCGCGCTCGGATACCCGCCAAGCCTTGAGCAGCCGCCAGGTCAGGGTCCGATGCCAGTCTGCTGGCCAATCACGGCTCAGGAACTCTAGGAAGTGGAAGGTGTCAGCCGTGAAGGGTTCTGACGGAAGCGGCGCCTCCGCCAGGTAGGCCAGGACATCCTGATACAGGGGGCGAGGGATGTCCCGAAAGGCCAGCGTGATGTGCGCACGGAAGGGAGTGCTCAGATCCTTGTCGCTGAAGTCGCAATCAGGCGCTATGAACGGGCGCACAGCTTCCACTACCCTTTGCCGCAATGCCATCATGCTTGGGTTGAGTCCTCCCTCGAGCTTGGAGATGTCCAGTCCGATGCCAACCTCATTGATGCGAAGCCCGCAAAAGTGGACTGTGAAGGGACACTGTGCCGCAAAAGCGCGGTCCAGGCGTAGTACGAGCGGCTCCAGTGGACCTTGGACCTTTTTGAAAAAGCCCTTGATGGTAGCGTGCACCTGGAATCGGCCAGCGGCGATGAAGCCGAACTGCTTGAGCAACAGCCGGTGAACCTCAGCCACTCGGCGAGCGACGTGATATGGCGGGATCAGATACACAGCGAAACGAGACCCCGACGTTGCTGATGTGCGCACAGGATTGCTCCTTGGGGCATGAAACGTGGGGCGCAAACGCAACTCCCCTACGGTCTACGCATCGCGCTGTGCCCCTGGCACGAGACGAAGCGTCATGATCTGATATGGCTTGATCAAGAGACGAAGCTGATTCTCGCCGACCTGGAGGCACTCCTGATTCACCTCCAAGAGGTTTGTCCGCCAGGCTTCCGCTATTGGGAAGCACGTCGTGAGGCTACACGCGCCCCGCGCCCGCTGGCTCTCGTACAGACGTACGATCAAGCCCTGCCCGTCCTCGGCTTGCTTGATCGTCTCGATGATCGGCAGGTCGTAGGGGCACTTCTCCTCGCACTCGCCGCATTCGGTGCAGGCCCGGGCCCCATCCACCACCTTGGCAAGGTTGACGACGACATTATCGGGGGGCATGCGTTTGATCACGCTATCCAGGATCACTAATAACTGAACGGATACCCCCTCGGGACAGGGCTGACAGTAACCGCAGCGGCGACAGAAACGGTCGCCCAGTTCGGCTTGCAGGCGTTCTATCTCCTCCCGATCGCTGGGCGCCATCTCCGCCGGCCCTTCCATCAGCGCAACGATCTCTTCTATCTCCTCTGCCCTTTCTATACCTGGGATGGGCAATATCTGGGGAAACTGCCAAAGGTATTTGAAAGCGAGCGTGGCGTTGTCCAGAGCGCCCCCAGCCAGTGGCTTCATGGCGATGAAGCCAGCATCGAGTTCGAGGACCAAAGGGATGAGTTCCTGAGCTGCCTCGTTGGCGATGAAGTTGAAGGGGAACATGATGGTCTCAAAGTGTCCGGATCTGGCTGCCTTCAGCGCTGTCTCCATCGAGTGGGAGGTGAGGCCGATGTGCCTTATCTGCCCGGAAGCCTGCGCCTCCTTCAGCACATCCAAAGGCCCGCCAGGAGCCAAAACTTGCTCATAATCTTCCTCGCTGCTCACGCAATGGAGCTGATACAGATCTATGGTTTCCACACCCAGCCTCTCTAGGCTAAGAGCCAGGTGTTCCTGAGCCCCTTTTCTTTCTCTCGAACCCGTCTTTGTAGCTATGACCAGCC
>Ga0209427_10002306_pt1 | contig 22436 bp, 17 predicted proteins | sample DeeMarSWOR136_30_FD_187465 | JGI IMG/M metagenome (GOLD analysis project Ga0209427, IMG submission 187465) | Marine sediment microbial communities from White Oak River estuary, North Carolina - WOR-1-36_30 (SPAdes) (version 2) | ecosystem: Environmental > Aquatic > Marine > Intertidal zone >...
TCTCAATCTATTTCCAGTCTGGAGTCGATGAGGCCATACGGTCTGCTTTGCGAACATCTGAAACCTTCATCGCAAACGGGTACTATGGCACCGCCCTCACATCAGTTTTTGAAACCGACGTCTCAAAAGCAGAAAGAAGGCTGATGACACAACTAGCTGACGACATGGATCTTGTGATACGCTTATAGATCGCTTCAGGGGCCCATTCTACCTCTCGCCGTTGCATTAACCCATCTTAGGAGCTTAGTAATAGATTCTAAGGAAGCACCCTTTTGACGAGGAATCCTGCCGAGGCCGTCCCGTTCCATCACCTTAATTCTTATAAGGAGGGGGAGGCATACCTCCTTTGAGTTAGAGGGAAAGAGGGGAGCTAGGGATAAGCCCGGCTGAGAGGATGTTAGATTCAACATCGACCCTTTGAACCTGACCCAGATAATACTGGCGGAGGGAACAATGAGTACGTATTCAACATGCTTCTCTGGAATCCGTCATTGTTGTTACTTTATTAAGCATTATGAAAAACAGTATTTTCCCCAAGGACATTCCCTAACCAATTACTGCATTATAAATTATTCAGAAAATAGTTTATGGTGATATTTTTGACATATAACTTCAGATCAAAAAATAATCATATAAGTTGGTGGTTGACATAGTAAATATTAAACAAGTATCATTGGCAACAGTACTAATCGCCTTAGGAGTAGTTATCGCTCCCTTACTATGGTTCCCAGTATTAGAATCAAAAGCCTTCCCAGGACAGCACTTAATAAATGGCCTTGCAGGAGTCCTCCTCGGCCCTGTTTGGGCTGCCTTCATCGCGCTTATTATTGGTGGTATCAGAATGGGGTTAGGCATCGGGTCAATCTTCTCGATACCTGGGGGAATACCTGGAGGAGTGATAGTTGGCGTCTTCCACATACTGCTCAAGAGGATGGGAAAGAAACACCTAGAGCTGACTTCCTTGACTGAACCCCTTGGAACGATTTTCATCGGAGGAACACTAGCCGTTTACATCTTTGCTCCCTTGCAAAACATAGAAATGTTTCTCGTTCCTGTCTGGATAGGGTGGTCATTTAGCTGTATCCCTGGTGCAATATTCAGCTTTATCATCTTAGAGACCTTGAGGCGGACCGGTTTTATCGAAAGGATTTTGGAGTGAGGAACACGATTACGGACCTTGGTGTGAGAAGATGGGGAGGAAAGGTCTAGCAAGTACCTCGTTGGTTGTCCTTCTGTTTATTATTGCAGTAATTGTGGTAGGAATAGGGTACTGGGCTATGTATAGACCCCTTGATGAAGAGGAAGCCTTGAAGATAGGCGTGGTCATGTGGGGGCATCATGATGAAGGTCTCTGGGATCCCGCTGCCGCCAACGCTGTCTTAAACCTGAAGGATACGTATAATCTTGAAATAACGTGGAGCGAAGAAATTGATATCACACAGATTGAATCCATCTTAAGGACACTGGCGCAGACAAACGACATCATCTATCTGACCACCGATGAATTTGAAGAAGCCTGTCGCACAGTGGCTCCCGACTTTCCCGACGTCTATTGGATCATGGAGTACGAGGCAAGAGAGATAACATTTGACCATTTTCCCGCAAACGTCGTGGCTTTCAATGCCTATCAAGCCAACGAACTCAGCTTCTGGGCTGGCGCCATTGCAGCTAAGATCACTGAGACGAACAAGCTAGGGGTCATCCAAGCGATCCCCGGCCCGAGAGATACGCGTCTGATGAGTGCAGCATTCAGGGCAGGAGCTCAATATGTTAACCCGGACATAATCGTGAATAGAACCGTGATTGGCGCTTACATCGATCCTTTACAAACTAGAGACAGCGTAGCAGCTTTCTATGAGGCTGGATTCGACGTTGTTTTTGTGGGAATGGATGATGAGTCTGGGACTTTGGAGGCGCAGGAGAAGGGCATCTACACGATCCAAGAGTACCTAGACCTTACGTTGAGGTATCCTGATACCCTCATCGGCTGCACGGTTTGGAAGTGGGATGTCTGGCTGGAGGCGGTTCTTGACGCGATTGTAACCGATGGCTTCGAAGAATTTAGGTCGCAGCACTATGAGATGCCTCTCTCGCTAGAGGATCGGTCCCTCGATATTCCGACCTTCGGAAATATGGTTTCAAACGAAGTGAAGACGTTTGCAGCGGATTTGAGAAACAAGATCATAGATGGAAGTGTGGTTGTCCCCCTGATCGATGAATGGTAAGGGAATCGCCGGGCGTCGATAGAAGCTGCGGGGCTTCTTGAAAAAGCTTCTGAACGTCATCGTCTTGAGCCTAGATCGATCGAAAGAAACTGGAATGGTATGATGATAAGCATAAGCGAACTCAAAACCTCCGTCAAGGCAGCGCTTTACAATGTCGGCATCCTCGTATTCACGCTGAGCGTTGCCTTGTTCATCTCTAGCCTGCTGGTGGGTATAGATGTACGTGAGGTCTTCGGGTTTTTCTTCAGCGCGAGCGTTGGCTCCTGGGACAGCTTGTTACGCGTCCTCATGAGAACTACACCGATCCTCATCTCCACCCTCGGGTTGATGGTCGCCTTTCGAAGCGGGGTGTGGAATGTTGGTGGTGAAGGCCAAATCGTACTTGGGGTCATCGTCGCTACCGGGATCTGTTTGTTTCTTGACTTTCCACCCCCCTTGTTGGTTCTTCTATCCTTTCTCGCAAGCTTTCTCGCAAGTGGCGCTTATGGGGGCGTTGCGGGGTTTTTAAAGGCTAGATGGGGCGTAAACGAGATCGCTATTACGATGATGCAGACGTTCATCGCGTTAGCGCTACTTCAGTACCTCATCGATGGCCCATGGAATTGGGGGGCAGGCCTGTATCCGCGTACTGAAAAGATCCCGTTGGGAACCCGACTTCCCTTCATCGCATACCCTCTCAATAGTATGTTCCTGATAGGGGTGGTGTGTATCTTTCTTATCCATTTTCTCTTAACGAAAACCGTGTTTGGCTATGAGTTACGCGCCATGCGTAGCAACAGGGTAGCTGCGTTCAGTCATGGGATAGACACCGCAAGATTGACGATTCTTAGCATGGTCATCAGCGGCGGTCTCTGCGGGGTAGCTGGGACCGGGCTGGTTCTCGGCGAATACTTCCGCGCTCAAGCGGGCGTCTCTGGAAATTACGGGTTCTACGCTCTCGCCGCCGCTCTCATGGCGGATAATACAGCCTCCCTCGCGCCGTTCGCCGCCTTTCTCATCGCGTTCCTCTACCAAGGAGCCTTGGGCTTAACCGCTCTGGGCTTACCCCATCGGCTGGGTGAGGTCGTGATCGGAGTCGTCTTTATCGCGATTCTTTTACCACGGGCCGTGACGGGCTTGAGAGGGATCTGATCAATGGTTTTCGACGCCCTCAGCTCCATCGTATCCTTCTTTCCCGTGATCGGGTTAGCGGCTCTCGGTGGATTCCTTGGCCAGAAGAGCGGGGTCTGGAACATTGCTATAGAAGGAATAATGGCCTTTGGAGCCTTCTCAGGTGTCTTTGCATATCACTATTTCGGTAATTCTATCTGGATCTCCATGCTCTTTGGCTTCCTTTTCCCCCTCATTTTTGGCGTTTTGTTGTCTGTGTTATGCGTATCCCATGGGCTGGATCAGATAATCGTGGGGTTTGGGCTGTGGTTCTTGTCCGAAGGGCTTGCAGGCTTTCTCTATCTAACTGTCTTACCCAGCGTTAAGGTAGCGGAAACCCTTGAACCAAAACTTCTTTCCCTAGACCCCGTTTTCTACCTAACGATAGCCTCGTTTGCGGTTGTCTACGTTATCCTCCAATATTCGAAGCATGGCTTAACCATAAAAGCTGTGGGCGAGAATCCCAAGGCCGCTGATTCCGTGGGCATAAACGTCTATCAAACACGGTGGATCTGCACAACACTGGGGGCGGGGTTCATGGGGTTAGCAGGATCCTATCTCTCTCTGGTGATCCTCCAAGGCTTTACCTATGACTTGATCGCTAGTTATGGATGGGTAGCCTTTGCATTGATCCTTTTCGGGAGATGGACTCTCCCCGGGACCTTTTTCAACGCCCTCTTTTTCACCCTCTTAATAGGCATCCAAACAAGGCTACAGGTAGCTGGAATTCTCGTTCTTCCCTCCGAATTCATAGTTGTGATACCGCATTTCGGGGTAATCGTGGCGTTATCGTTGGCGGGGATTTTAGGCAAAAAAGCGGGGATGCCCGCGTCTTTGGGTGACTATTATGCGAAGGAATGATTCCTTGGGCCTCATTATTGGGCTAGTGATCAGATGTTTTTCGTTAACGATAGTTGGTGAGGTTTATGAGGCCGATCAGTGATGACAAAGACCGCATAATCCTCGAGATGAGGAACATCACAAAGCGGTTCCCGAAGGTACTGGCTAATGATCGCGTCAGTTTCGACTTACGAGTGGGGGAGATCCACAGTATCCTTGGCGAGAATGGGGCTGGCAAGACAACCCTGATGAACATCTTGTGCGGACTCTACCAGAAGGACTCGGGAGAAATCTTCATAGAAGGACGCCTCGTCTCCATCAAGTCTCCACGAGACGCATTAGATCTGGGTATAGGAATGGTCCATCAGATCTCAACCCTCGTATCCGGCCTCTCAGTAATGGAGAATATTATGCTGGGAAGCAAGTCCTCAAACGTCTTCTTCCTCGAAAAGAGACAATGTGCGAAAGAGATACATCGCCTCATAAACCAATTCAGCCTCGACGTCGACTTACAGACGAATTTAGCACAGCTCTCCATGGGTGAAAAACAGAAGGTGGAGCTCCTCAGAGCCCTCTACCGAGGTACGAGAATCCTCATCTTGGACGAGCCCACCTCCGTGCTAACACCTCTAGAAAAAACGGCCTTATTTAGAATCCTGACGGAGATGATTAGCTGTGGCGACATCTCCGCAATAGTGTTTATCACTCACAAACTCCCCGATGTGATGTCCGTGAGTGATCGGGTCACCATCCTAAGAAGGGGGAAAGTAGTCGATGTTCTCCACACCAAAGACACTAACATGAAACAACTGGCCCAAAAAATGGTGGGTAGAGACGTATTATTCGACGTACAGAAAGGGGTCATCGAGAAAGGAGAACCGATCCTCGAAGTGAGCGACCTTCAAGTCCTCAGCCAAAAGGGGCTGCCTGCTCTCGACGGAGTGTCCCTCACTATTAACAAGGGAGAGATCCTTGGACTAGCCGGGGTGAGCGGAAACGGCCAGAAGGAACTCGTAGAAGTCATTATGGGCCTACGGCGTGTTGACGCCGGGAACATCCTTATCAACGGTCAGGACACTACCCGTTGGTCCCCCCGAAAGATTCGCGCTCTAGGTGTAGGGTATATCCCCGAGGATAGAGTAAACGATGGAATCTTACCCGATCAATCTGTCGTCGAAAACTTGATTCTTGGCGTCCACTCACAACCCCCCTTCGCCTATGCTTGGTTTCTTCCCTCAGACAAAAAGTGGTTCCTTAAGCATACTGCGGTCAACGAGTACGCTAAAAAGCTGGTTTCAGAGTACGACGTGGAGACACCCGATCTCACTCAGTTGGCAGGGAAGCTTTCAGGCGGTAATATTCAGAGACTCATCCTAGCGAGGGAGCTTTCCCGACGCCCCGATCTCCTTGTAGCAGATAAGCCAACCGCAGGGTTAGACGTAGGGGCCCAAGAACGTATCCGTCGACGACTACTGAACGAAAAAGAACAAGGGAAAGCAATTTTATTGATCTCTGAAGATTTGGATGAAATAATCCTGATGAGTGACCGAATCGCGGTAATGTATGAAGGGAAAATTGTAGGGGTTTCCTCAGCCAGCAGCGTGACGAAGGAGACCATCGGTGCAATGATGACGGGTGAACGGGAGACGTAATGGCTTTCTCCTAGAGCACGCCACTCCCTAAAGTATCAAAAAGCTCCACGTGTGGGTAGAACACATCTCGTAGAGGTTGTGAGAAAGAGAATCGGCGTCTGCTTGTTGGGATCCTGATAATAGCTTTTTGCGATGTCGAATGCTCATTGTTATACGGGTAAGTCTTCTCTTCAAGATTACTACAAGCTAGCTACTTTCCTCGTTCGAAATCTTGGTTATAGTATGCCGTAGCGGCTGCTTCTTCTTACTACCCCTAATCCCTATATATACCGTCCCAAAACATTAGCTCATAGGCTTGAATTAGTCGTGCAACTCGTTCTAAACGCGTTTCATTGTATCGTGAACGGTCAATGATGGCGCGAGCTGACCGTTCGATTTCTCCTGTTGGCTGCGCAAAGAGGTCAAGGAACGACGTTTCCGCGATTGCATACTGCTCTTTCAGCGCGCTTGCAAGTCTCTTACAATTTGCCCCCCACACGGGTAGGTTAACCGTGAGCGCTATGGCTTGTTCTCCGGGGGACGCGAAGTGGGCAAGGGCCGTCAAGTAATGGGCGTATACCACAGCTTCTGGGATGGGTGTATACTCTTCCAGATCTGATGCTGTTAGTTCGAGGGCTTCAGCCATCCTGAGTAGTAGCGGAAGAGCCGTTTCATCACCTTTCAGGATGGCGTTAAAAAACTCGAACTCGTCCCAGTTCGTCGACCGCGAAACCATCAATGCCAAGCTCCTAGCATCATGGCTGACTATATAATGCTGGTTAGCCACGAACGCTCGTACCTTCTTTACTGGAAGAATCCCCTTCTCAGCGTCAGAGATATAGGGGTGGTTAAGAATCCTTACATTCAGGGGAGCTAATCGAGACCTGATCTTCTCTTGAGAATGCTTACTCATCCGGGGCTCCTCTACCTGAACATCCAACTAACCGCACCTCTTAAATCTTTCTTGAATCGAAAACATCTTCAGGAAAGTACGTTCTCATCGAAGGAGGAATTGATTTCACTTGCTCACTGATAATGATCGCTGTACTTCCGTTGAAGCTAGCCCACGTCTTTTTGTAAGGCTGTCCACAACTCATCGGAAAGAGGTCTACTTAAGGGTTCAATGGATGCATCTTTTCTTACAATGATCCTCTGTTCTTCGTCCTCTACAACTTCGCCGATGATGGCCGCCGTGATCCCTTTTCCTCCGAGTTGCTCTATTATCCCCAAGGCCTTGCTTTGTTCAGCGACAATCAGGAGTGAGCCAGAGCTGATGAGGTTCAAGGGGTTTATCTCAAAGAAGCGGCAAACTTCCAAGGTTTCATGGCTGATTGCAATTGCGTTCTCGTACACTTTGAACCCCGTCTTCGATGCGTCAGCTATTTCGTGCAGACCATTGGATATCCCACCTTCCGTGGGGTCATGCATGGCCTGAACGCCGCCATACTCAAAAGCAATCATCGCCTCCTTTAGAATACTCAGCATGTCAATATACTTCCCCACTCGCTCCACAAACTCTTCACCGAACTTCGAGGCGAGAACTGCGCCCCTATCGGAGGCTAAGATAACGGTCCCCTCTATTCCGACACTTTTCGTCAAAATGATGTGTGATCCCGGTTTCGCGCCACTACATGTAACGTATCTATCGTCTTCGAGGACTCCCATTGAAAACACGATTACAAGGGGATGATCAAGACCAGGTGTTACCTCCGAGTGGCCGCCGACGATGCTCACCCCAAGCCGCTTGGCTGCCGCACTCATTTCCCGGCATATCTTCTTTAGCCGTCGTTCATTGGAGCCCGGGGGAAGCATTATGCATGATAATGCCCAGCGGGGTTTCACTCCCCGTGTTGCTATATCGTTGGTGGCGATGTTCATGGCTATCCAGCCAATTTTTTCGCTGGCGCCACTTATGGGATCGCCGTGTAGCGCTAGGAGCTTACATCCATCCGAGACGATAGCCGCATCTTCTCCCTTTGAAGGCCCAAATATCACGTCCCTTCGTTTCGCTCCTAAGAATTTCAACACAGTTCTTTCGAGAATTTCTGGAGGGATTTTCCCTGGGGGAAGCATCATCCATTACTTCCTTCGTGGATATTCTTTGGACTATTCATATTGGAATCCTAGATAAAAGTTGAGTGCTTACCTTTTTAAGTGGAAGAGGAACTAATGGTGATGACTATTAATGAGTAACGGAGGATAGGTCAAGGTGTCAAATTCATCCAGCTCTAATGACGCTGTCGCGTGTCGGCGGAAGCTCTTAGACGTGATCGGAATCCAATCAGTTGATGAGGCCTTTTCAGATATTCCCGAAAACGCTCGATTGACGAAGGGTCTTTCACTGCCCGAATTAAGGTCCGAGGCTGAAGTCAGACGGGTAGTTGAGGGCGTCCTCAGCCCAAATATCGCCTCCAAGGACGTCCTTTCCTTTTTAGGGGGCGGGGTTTGGAGCCACTATGTTCCTTCGGCCGTGGACGCGGTCGCTAGCCGGGGGGAATTTTTAACGAGTTACACGCCATACCAGCCTGAAATCAGTCAAGGCATGCTGCAGTCCCTTTTTGAATATCAGAGTATGCTTGCAGAGCTCTTAGAAGTGGATGTTGTCAACAGCTCCATGTATGACTGGGCCTCCTCTCTCGGGGAAGCAGCCAGGATGTCCTCTCGAATCACCCGTCGAAACGAGTTTCTCGTGCCTCATTTCATCAGCCCAGAGCGGTTAGCGACTCTCCAATCGTATGCTCAACCCATTGGTATAATGATTCGGGAGGTCAGTCAATCTTTACACACGGGGCAAATCAGCCTTGAACGCCTCAAGGAAGCCGTCTCCCACAAAACCGCGGGTATATACGTTGAAAACCCATCGTATTTTGGGCACCTCGTTCACCCTCTACAAGCGATGTCTGAGATCGCTCACGACGTTGGAAGCCTTTTCGTTGTTGGCGTGGATCCCACATCCTTAGGCATACTCACGCCTCCAGGAAGGTATGGAGCGGACATCGTGATCGGTGAGGGACAGCCTTTAGGCAATTACGTCAATTATGGAGGACCGTTACTCGGCATCTTCGCGTGTAGAGATGACCCCCGCTTACTCCGTCAAATGCCGGGTCGTTTGGTGGGCATGACGACGACTCAAGATGGGTTAGAGACAGGATATTGCATGGTTCTCCAAACTCGTGAACAACACATACGACGGGAGAAGGCCACATCCAACATCTGTACCAACCACGCGTTATGTGCCCTCAGAGCCGCTGTTTTCATGGCGTTGATGGGTGGAGACGGGTTTAGACGCCTTGGTGAATACCTCTTATCCTTAACTCACTACGCTACAACCCGGCTTTCAACGATTAACGGAGTGAAGACACCAATCTTTGATGGATGCCATCTAAAGGATTTCACAGTAAACTTTGACGAAGCAGGAAAGAAGGGCGTAGACATTAACCGGCAACTCCTGAAGCGAGGTATTATGGGGGGGAAACCTCTACTTCCGGACTTCCCTGAACTTGGAGACACATTCCTATATTCCGTTACAGAACTGCACTCTCGAAACGACCTCGATATCTTGTTTACCGTGTTGAGGGAAATCGTGGAGGGCTGAGACGTGAAGGGCTTTCGTCAAGCAAAGTGGCTTGAACCCCTCATCTTCGACGTAAGATGTAGTACGAGGGACCGCTTTCGCGTTCCCGTCTTAGACGAGGAGCTGCAACTAAGCCCAGAAGCAGTAGCGCGGTTGATCCCTGCGGGCCTCCTTCGAGAGGATACACCCGATTTACCAAAATTATCGGAAGTTGACGTGGTCAGGCATTTCACCCGTCTCTCCCAAGTCAACTTTGGCGTCGATACCGGGTTCTACCCTCTTGGAAGCTGTACCATGAAGTACAACCCCAAGGTAAACGAAGCTCTTGCGAACTCGGCCAAGGTTCACTGGATTCATCCCTACCAGGACGAGGCCACCGTTCAGGGCGCTCTCGAAATCATGTATAAACTTTCCCAGTGGCTCTCCGAACTAACCGGCATGCATAGCTTTACCCTTCAGCCGTCTGCCGGAGCCCACGGAGAATACACCGGCGTCCTCATCATGAGAGCGTTTCATAAGGAGAGCGGCGAACTTGCGGGGAGGCGGGAAATACTCGTCCCCGACTCCGCCCATGGAACCAACCTTGCTAGCGCGGCGATGGCCGGGTTCAACGTCGTGGTGATTCCCAGTAATGAACGAGGGTGTGTTGACATGGAGGCGCTCAAGAGCGCGGTTTCAGCGCGGACCGCAGGCCTCATGCTGACGAATCCCAATACGTTAGGCATTTTTGAAGAGAATATTCTGGAAATCTCACGGATTATTCATGGAGTGGGCGGCCTGCTCTACTTTGATGGCGCCAACTTAAACGCCATTATGGGGAAGACCCGGCCCGGCGATATGGGGTTCGACATCGTGCACCTCAATCTTCACAAGACCTTTTCGACGCCGCACGGCGGCGGGGGGCCGGGAGCAGGCCCTGTTGGTGTGGTGGAAGCATTGGCGGACTTCTTGCCGATTCCAACCGTCGGGTGTGATGATCAACGCTTTTACTTGGACTATAACCATCCTAAAACGATTGGACGCGTCGGAAGTTTCTACGGGAACTTTGAGGTTTTGGTGAAGGCCTTCACTTATATTCTCTCCATGGGGCACGACGGGCTGAAACAGGCGGCTGAACGCAGTGTCTTAAACGCGAACTACTTGGCTCGCAGACTCTCAGAAATCAGAGGATTCAGCCTTCCTTATGGACCAGGGATACTTCGGAAACACGAGTGTGTTATCAGCTGCTCCAAACTGAAGCTAGACACAGGAGTAACCGCGAAGCATGTGGCGAAGAGGCTGCTTGACTTCGGAGTTCATGCCCCCACCATGTACTTTCCCCCCATTGTCGAGGAGGCGTTGATGATTGAACCCACGGAGACCGAGTCCCTTGCAGAACTCAATAGATACGTGGACATTTTCACTCAAATATCCCGTGAATCGTATTGTCATCCGAAGACGGTGTTGGAGGCTCCCCATAACACTTCAGTGAGGGCTTTAGACGAGGTCAAAGCGTCCCATCCACGAACCATCTGTCTGAGCTGGCGAATGCACAAGAACCGACAACAATGAAGGCCCTCACTTGCGGCTCCTTTCTCCTTTTTCCCTCCTTCCAGCTGTCTTCCGACGTTGCTCCCTCATAGCGACGTTTTGAGGCAACATTTTGTCAACCCCCCTTCGCCACTAACTTTAAAACCCTAATGCTGCAAGTAAATTAGGTCCTGACAGGGGACATCCACCTCAGCAGAGGACTGACTCGCGAATGAGACTCATACCTATTCAAACGTCCTTGATTAAAACGGGCGATAACATCATCTCCATCTTTCTCGAGATACTTCGAAAAAAAGGACTTACCGTTCAAGAAGGCGACATCGTTGCCTTTGCTGACAAAATCGTTGCCATCAGTGAAGGACGAGTAATAGATTTAACCTGTGTAGAGGCTTCAGATCGAGCTCAGTCTTTAGCTGAAAGATACCTGCTCGAACCTGGCTTTGTTGAATTGGTTCTCCAAAACGCTGATAAAGTGTATGGCGGCGTTCCCAGGGCCTTACTCACCATAAATAATGACATCCTCATCGCCAATGCTGGGATCGACCATAAAAATGCGCCCGTAAATTCTGTTACCTTGTGGCCTTCAAATCCCAATGAAACTGCTGCGAAATTACGGGACGAGCTCTGTAAGCAGACGGGCAAACAGGTTGGCGTCATCTTAGTTGACAGCCATGTGGCTCCGATGCGGATGGGAACCTTGGGATTCGCCCTCGGTCTCGCGGGGTTTAAACCCGTGAAAGATTGCCGGGGAATGACCGATCTCTATGACAAACCCCTCCTAATCACTAGAATCAACTTGGCGGACGATTTAGCCGCTGCTGCCCACTTCGTCATGGGTGAAACTACGGAGCGCATCCCGATCGTCATCATTCGCGACTCCAACCTTGAAATAACCGATGATTACAATCCACGGGACGTAGTCATCTCCAAAGAAGACTGCCTTTTCATCAAAAACCTCGGGAAGAAAAGGTAACGGCCTTGACGAACAAGAGAAGACCACCCAAAAGCCTCCTCCTCTCTTTGATATCCGTCTTTGCAGCCCTTAACATACTGGCCAACGCCCTTCCGCTCACACCTGTCCTAGGCGTGAACGGAACCTACTTTCGACTTGGCTGGGTCTTAACGCCCCTAACTGGAGTCCTGTTGGGGCCCATAGCCGGGGGAGTGAGCTGTATGATTGCTGGTTTGATGGAGTTACTCATAGGGTTTCAGGTTTCACAACCCTTTGGCGTGTTCTCTCCCTTCAGGGCTTTTCTTTCGGCCTTTCTCTCCGGCTCATTGGGGAGGGGAAGATGGAAGACGGCGTTGACTGTTCATGGGCTCTTAATTGTCTCGTGGGTTCTGCTACCCAGCGGCAGGGAAGCCATAGCGGTAGTACCCTTTTATTTACTGGGCTTTTTCTTCATCGTGTTTTTTAGGTCGAGGCTGGGGGCGTATGTTGATTCGTCTTCGTGGAGTGAGATTGCCTTTGGTATTGCTATTGTATCCTATTGCGGTAATATCGCGCGCCATCTTCTGGGAAACATCCTCCTTGTATTACTCGCTGACATGCCATCAATAGTCTTTATCACAGCGATTCCCTTCACTTTCATAGAACAAGTTACCTTCACTGCGGCTTCAACAATCCTCGGTGTGGCCTTAACTAGAACCCGACTGAGAGAGCTCACGGATCTCTCCACGTTATAGTACAAACATTTAAACTCGGAGAGAACCATAGTTACGCAAATATGATTGAGCGGGAATGCACGGATGTCAGAAGCAAAAACTCGTTATGACACCATACTCAACCTTCTGAAAGAACATCACACCCTCTTCCAACAAGTAATTCCTCTCATCGCAAGTGAAAACATCCCCAGTCCCGCGGTGAGGGAAGCCCTCGCCACGGACTTTGGAAACCGTTATGCTGAAGGTTGGCCTGGGGAACGAGTGTACGCAGGGTGCTCCTATATCGATGAGGTGGAGTTAACTTGCATTGACCTAGCGAAACAATTGTTTACTGCCGAATTCGTCGACGTACGTCCCATCTCAGGCGTCGTGGCGAACCTCGTGGTCTACACCGCCTTTGCACAACCCAACGACCTCATGTTCGCCCTCTCCATCCCCTGCGGAGGCCATATCAGCATGGGGAAGGGAAGACTCGGGGGCACCGCCGGGGCGGTTAGAGGTCTGAGAGTTGAATACTTCCCCTATGATTATGAAGAATTAACAATAGATGTTACCAAAACCAAGAAAAAACTTAGGGAACTGGCGAATCAAAACGATAAGCCAAAGCTCGCTATGTTCGGGGGCAGCGTCCTCCCCTTCCCCCATCCCGTCAAAGAGCTTGAAGCGTCTCTCCACAACCTAGGAGCCGAAATCAACTACGATGCTGCTCACGTCTCTGGACTGATTGCCGGAAAGACGTTTCAAGACCCTTTGCGGGAAGGAGCTGACTCCGTTACGATGAGCACCCATAAAACCTTTCCAGGGCCTCAACACGGCATGGTTCTCTCCTGGAATCGCTACGCGGACCAGATCAAAAGAGCGACCTTTCCCGGGTTGGTGAGTAATCATCACCTCCAGCACGTTGCGGGGGTCGCCCTGACCTTGGCGGAGATGCTTGAGTTCGGGGAAGCCTATGCACGGCAAATAATTAAGAATGCTAAAGCGTTAGGCCAAGCCCTCTATGAGCGGGGCTTCACAGTTTTAGGTGAGAAGAAGGGCTTCACGGAAAGCCACGTTGTCTGGGTCGATGTTTGGGCGCATGGGGATGGGGGGAAAATCGAGAAGGAATTGGAGCAGGCTCATATCATTGTGAACAGAAATCTCTTACCTCTAGATATTAGGAAGGGGCGTCATTATACGCATCCCAGTGGCATAAGGCTTGGCACACAAGAGGTGACGCGACTGGGTATGAGAGAGGAAGAGATGGCTGTAATAGCCGACTTCCTGAAGCGGGTGGTTATTGATACCGAATCCCCAGCAAGCGTTAAGAAGGACGTTAACTTGTTCCGCAAAGACTATCAGACGCCTCATTTCTGCTTCGAAAACGCGACCCAAGCATATAAATATATAAAGATTCGCTAGAACGCCTTCCTTCCACAAAAAATAAACGGTTAACCACGGCCCTTTCCACGTCTTCCTAAAAAGAATTCGAACTGAAATTTATCTATGCCCGTATACGTCACGATTTCGAAATAATGGCACGCGCCGACTTTCATCGTTTCCCCCTGCTCAGTGAATAAATTTAATTTGTAGTGATTATATTCTAACGAGAACCCCTTTAGAAGGAACGTGCTTACAAAGTCTGCCTAACTCATCGGAGTTGAGCGCAAACCAAGGCTAACTACTGAGTAGGTTTAGAATGACCCCGAACTAGAGAGCGAACAGCTCTAGTAGAACGTGTAAAAGGAATTGCCCTAATCATTAACCGCCGATTTCAGTCCTTGATGCTGGAATATTGCTTGAATTTTCGCTCTCTCGTTTCGGTTCACTGGTTTTTTCACCTTTCTTATACTTTGCTTAAGTTAAGAGGGAGGGTCTCCAATGGCCTCGAATTCACAAAAATCTGTTAAAACAAAGTTTATTTTTTACCAAAATTTTAGTTACTCATATATTTATGAAAATAGGTGTTTACAAACCATGGATTTGAAGAGAACGCATCTACATGCTTTCCATGCGTCTCATGGGCATCTGGTTGACTTTGCCGGCTTTGAAATGCCTATGTGGTATGAAGGCATAACCCCCGAACACCTCGTTGTCCGGGAGAGTGTGGGGCTATTCGATGTCACGCACATGGGACGATCCCTCCTCTCTGGAACAGATTCGGGAAAACTCCTTGATTACGTGACAACAAGGAAGCCGTCAGCCCTCCGTCTCCTTCGTGGCCAATACAGTGTGATGTGTAATGACCGCGGCGGAATCGTTGACGATGTCACGGTGTTCAGGTTCGACGAAGACCGGTTCTTTATCGTTTATAACGCGGGGAACCGTGAGAAGGATGATCAGTGGCTGGGCACTCATGGACATGCCTACGATGTAACGATTGAAGATCTGTCCAATCAGATTCCGATGTTTGCGCTGCAAGGGCCCAAGGCCGCAGCTACCTTACAGAAGCTCACCTCCACTGACCTCGAGGGTATCAAGCGTTATCGCTTCAACTGGCTTGAGGTCGCCGACCGCAAGGTCGTGGTCACGCGAAGCGGCTATACGGGGGAAGACGGCTTCGAGCTGTACTTATGGGACGTGCCCCTCTCAAAACCCGCTAACGCCGTGAGATTATGGAACCGCCTCCTCAAAGCTGGAGCGGACTTCGGCATCAAGCCCTGCGGGCTTGGTGCTCGGGATACCTTACGCCTCGAGGCCGGGATGAACCTATATGGACAGGACATCGACGAAGATACAACGCCTTTTGAGGCTGGGATAGACTTTGTGGTGAAACTTGACAACGGTGCCTTCATTGGACGCGCAGCCTTAGCGAAGCAGAAGAAGGAAGGCGTCTCAAAGCTGAGAGTCGGCCTCAAAATGATCGACAGAGCGATTCCCCGTCAAGGCTGCGAAGTCTATAAGCATGGCAAGCAGGTGGGGATTCTGACGAGCGGAACCTTTTCCCCATTACTCAAGAGGGGTATTGCTCTGGGGTACGTGCCCCCTGAAGACGCGAAAGAAGGCGAGATCGTACACGTCAAAATTCGGACCCGTCTTTGTGAGGCGGAGGTCGTCGCGACGCCGTTCTACGATACTGACACGTACGGGTGGAGACGGACGTCTTAAGCCTCCCTATTAAGAAGCTGTACCCGCCGATGCAACCCGTTCACGAAGGAAGTTGACAAGGCCATTGTTGCGACTTTCGGTGCATCGACTGATGTGACGAAGTATAACAGTAACTTATCCGAGCTGCCTCGATCGGGGGTCTCTAGTAGTCTGAGAATTCCCCCGACGCGACCTGACCTTAATCTCATTCAGATCAATTCGTGGCTTCCAGAAAAATGACTGAACTCTTTGAATGCAGTAACTTTATATTGTTTTGCTCCGACACTGTTCTCCATGTTTAGAGTTTCCTTTCTCAAACTGGGAACGATCGGCTCTTCGATTCTGATAGAATACCTTTTTGATGAGCTGGGTAATAGGGAGGACTTCGACGTCAGGGTCTTCTCGACAGGGTGTAAGATGGGGAAATCTGAAGCCCTTGAGCTTGCGAAGGTGTCTGAGGTTCTACCCACCGACCTCTTCATCATTATCACCCCCAATGCTGCTATGGAGGGTCCGACAACTCTCAGGGAAGCGGTGCAGAAGTCTGGCAAGCCCGTCCTCATCGTCTCTGACTCCGCTCCGAAAAAGGTGATCGAGGAACTAGATTCCTCGCCGTTCGGTTACATCTTGGTTAAGGCTGATTCCATGATCGGCGCGAGACAGCAATTTCTGGATCCCGTCGAGTTAGCGCTCTTCAATAGTGACGTGATCCGCGTTCTTGCGGTCACGGGAGTGCTTCGCCTCCTTCAAACAGAGATTGATCAGCTAATAGAGCTGATTCAAGGTGGCGAGGGCTTTGCCCTCCCTCGAATTGTTGTGGATAAGGAGACCGCCATAAGGTATAGCGGCCTCAGTAATCCGTACGCCAAAGCCAAGGCTTTAGCCAGCTACGAGATGGCCGTGCGGGTCGCGGGTCTGAGTCGCGAGGGAACTTGGCGGGTTCAAGAGCGAAGTAGGTATCTCACCATTCTTGCATCTTCCCACGAGCTGATGCGGCAAGCAGCCCTTCTAGCTGATAAGGCTAGAGAGCTGGAGAAAGTCAACGATACTGTCCTCAGGACCCCCCACATGAGAAATGGATCGACTAAAAGTAAAACGAAGCTCATGGATAACCTGTCTTAAAATATGAATAACTTCCATTTAATAAAAACGAGAGAGGCTTGAGAAATAATGAAAACCGATATTGAGATTGCTCAAGAAGCAAAAATGCGACCTATACTGGATGTAGCGAGGGACCTAGGCATATCTGACGATGACGTGGAACTCTATGGAAACTATATTGGCAAAATCTCGTTAGACGTGTACGAACGACTTAAGGAAAAGACGAATGGGAAGCTGATAGTCGTCACCGCGATCACCCCCACCTCCCTCGGAGAAGGAAAGACGACGATGTCCATTGGCCTGGGGGAGGCGTTAACGAAGGTAGGTAAGAAGGCTATTGTTTGTCTGAGGCAGCCTTCACTCGGCCCCGTCTTTGGGATTAAAGGGGGGGCTGCTGGTGGTGGATACGCTCAGGTGATGCCCATGGTTGACATTAACACTGGGTTTACGGGCGATTTTGACCAAGTTGAGAGAGCCCATAACCTTCTGACAGCCTTGCTTGAAAATCACCTTTACAGGGGAAACCAACTTGGTATAGACCTTAATCAGATCACGTGGAAGTACGTAATGGACATGAATGCGCGATCGCTGAGGAACATCGTCGTTGGCTTAGGTGGAAAAGAGGGAGGTGTGCCACGGGAATCGGGCTTTGATATCACGACCGCCTCGGAGATCATGGCGATCCACGCCTTGTCCACCAGCTTGATGGACTTGAAGGAGCGAGTGGGTAAGATAGTGGTGGCTTACACCGAGGACGGGAAGGCTATTCGGGCCTCTGACTTACGTGCTCAAGGCGCTATGGCGCTGCTTCTTCGGAAGGCCATCAAGCCGAACCTGATCCAGACCCTTGAAGGGTCTCCCGCTATCATGCATGGCGGCCCCTTCGCTAATATTGCCCATGGCTGTCCCAGTCTCATAGGCATCAAACTATCGCTGAAGCTCGGTGACTACGTGGTGGCTGAACCGGGATTTGGCGCCGATTTGGGTGCTGAAAAGTTCTTTCACATCGCCTGTCACTATGGCGGGCTGACGCCTGATGTCGCGGTTCTTGTGGTCACAATTAGGGCTTTGAAGAGGCATGGGGGGGTACGGTTTAGACAGCTTGAATTGGAGAACGTGAAAGCCGTTGAAGACGGCTTGGTTAACATGGAAAAACACATTGAAAACCTGCAGAAGTTTGGTGTACCCGTCGTCGTGTGCGTCAATGTGTTTCCAAAGGATAGTCACGCTGAGATACGGGTGGTTCTCAACAGATGTCGTGAGCTTGGTGTCCCCGCGGCTGAGACCTATGTCGTGGTAAAGGGCGGCGAGGGTGGCGTGGACTTGGCTCGAACCGTAATCGAAACGATTGAACGCGGAGAATCCCGCTTTCACCCCCTGTACGATGTCAATCAACCCATTCAGGAGAAGATGAACATAATCTCGCGAGAGATCTATGGTGCAAGCGGTGTCGAGTACACCCGTGATGCTTTAACCAGCATTAAACAGATCGAAGCCCTAGATCTGCATAAGGGCCCCATCTGCGTCGCGAAAACCCAGTACTCCTTTTCTGATGTCGCGGGGTTGAAGGGGCGGCCAGCAGGCTTCACGGTGCAGGTTCGCGACGTTAAACTCTCCAATGGGGCGGGCTTTATCGTCGTCTTAGCGGGGGACATCATGACGATGCCTGGGCTGGGAAGCCACCCCGCCGCTGAAAATATGGATATTGATGAGAAGGAGCAGATTACAGGGCTTTTCTAGGAGGGTAGCATGTGAAGATTTTGGATGGTCGGGCGGTGGCAAAGACAATTAGGGAGGCGCTCGCTCAAACGGTTACTGACCTTAAAGCGCAACACGGTATCACGCCCGCAGCTGCCCTGGTCTTGGTCGGAGAAGACCCTGCCTCAGAGTCCTATGTCAGGCTCAAGTCGAGAATTGGTGATAGCCTTGGAATACGCTCCCACGTCCACAGGTTGCCAGACGACGTTGATGAACAGGAGATCGTTGACCTCATAACGTCGTTCAACGCCGACGACAACATCCACGGGGTCCTCATCCAGCTTCCGCTACCCCCTCACCTACATGAAGACAAGATAATAACCCTGGTTTCACCCGAAAAAGACGTCGACGGCCTCCATCCTCTAAACTATGGCCGCCTCCTTCTGGGTCTGAACTGCTTAGTCTCACCCGCGGCGCAGGGCATATTGGCCCTGCTGGACCACTATCACATCGACTTGAAGGACAAGCATCTGGTAATCGTCGGCGTCAATAAACTCCTCGGTAAGCCCCTCGCTCTTTCAGCGCTGGAGAGAGGCGCAACGCTCACTCTCTGCACTCAAGCCAGTGAAGACCTCCAAACCTTTACGCGGCTGGGCGACGTGCTCGTCGTAGACGTGGGTGTAGCCGGCTTCATTCAAAAAAGCATGGTCAAGAAAGGATCCGTGGTCATCGATTGTGGGAACAACTATATTGGAGGAAAGGTTGTGGGCGATGTTGCTTTCGATGAAGTAAAGGACAAGGCTTCTGCCATCACCCCTGTTCCAGGTGGGGTAGGGCCTATGCTCGTCGCAATGTTAATGGCAAACATAGTAAAAGCAGCCAAAGAAACATCTTAATATTTAATGAGCCTTAAACGCCTTCTCCCTCTTTCTTTTCTACTTCATTCGGGACGAGGATGACGCCTTCAAAAATGTCTCTTGTCCCCCGTTTTATAAGGCTTAACTCCCGGGCCGAGTACCTCTCATCCCACACGTACTCATATCCTCGTATGATGGCAACGGGAGTTCTTTCGTTTGCTTGGCCTATGACGAGTTCGGCAGACGCAACTAACTCGTCAGCTATAGCTTGCATCTTAAATTTGAACTGGTATCCATAGGAATCCACCTGACCTCTGTAGTTTTTCACCGGGTCTATGCCTGAAACGCCGATCGCCATATCGATTTGAGCGTATCGGTGTGGTCGGCTATACGTGTCGGATAGTAATACTGAGAGGTGATGTCCCGTCAGTTGCTCAAGCTGTGTCCTTAACTCCCTCGCAGCGGCGTCAGGGTCTCTAGGTAAGAGGGAACAGATCTCCGGGCTTCCTGCAACATTTGACCTATCCACTCCTGCATTCAGGCAAATGTGTCCGAAGGGGGTCTCTGCTATGATGTATGGGCTGCAGACCTTCAAAATGTTTATGGACGCCCTTAAGATCACCTCAACAAAACGCGGGTCCTTCCCCGTTTCAGAACCTAACTTTACCGCCTCTTCTGAGGGAAGAACATCCTTCAAGTCTACAACGAGGCCTTTAGCCTTACTCACGATCTTCTGAGCCACAACAATGATGTCGCCGTCTACAAGAGGCGTCCCCTCGTTCTCTGCTGCTTCCACAATGAGTTGAGCGAGGTCACATCCTTCCTCTATCTCAGGCAGTGTCTCCAAACCTATGATTTGAATACGTCGCCCCATAGACCACTCCGTAGAGCCAGATACATACAAAAAGCTTTCTCTCTACCTAATCCCATCGATAAAAGATGGCGGGAATTTACACGATTACGGTTTTCTATTAATCGGTATCTTCCTTTTAAAGAAGCGTACTCTTTGTGGCAAACCCTCGTCTCTTAGGCTGTGTTCATGGCGTTGGAGAGGTGGATGGCACTGCCTTGGATTTAAAACATCCGTCACGTAAGAGTCCAGTGAAGACAATTGTGGACATACACACGTTGACGGTGCTAAAGAGAGACGAAGAGGTCAAGTATCACCGGTACCTACCTATGGGATAACGTCTACGCCTTTCCCCGTTTTCTCTCAAAGCTTTTTCGAAAGGAGGGAAAGAGATCGAGGTTTTTATGGGGAAGATAGGTTGCGGCGATGAGTTCCTCATTGAACTTCGGCTCTGCCCCCAGCTCGACATACGTCAATTTCTCAGATAATTCACTGGCGTCCCGCCTCACGTCCGTCGAGAGCAAGGCCATCCGCGCTCCCGAAAGCGCTGCATTACCGACGAAGACCACGTCCTCTGATTTGATGTCCGGTATGATTCCCACGATTTTGGCGTTCGCTGGGTCAATGAAGTTGCCAAACGCACCCGCTAAGCAGATTCTTTCAATATCTCCTGCCCGTATGCCCCTTTTCCTCATCAAGATGGAGCAGCCCGTGTAGATAGCCGCTTTCGCAAGCTGCAGTTCTCGAATGTCTCCCTGGGTTATCGCGATATCGTCCTCCTTATCGGTCTCTTCGCTCCATGCAATGATAAACTCCAGGGACTCATTCACCCTCCTGATTCGATCGGTGGGTGATTCATCGTTTATCCGGCCCGTTTGATCAATCAGGTTACACCTCACCAGCTCTGCAAGGATGTCGATCATCCCCGATCCGCATATGCCGACTGGCTTTCCGCCACCTATGACCTCGTACTTAACCTTGTAGTTCCTTGCGTTGAGGGAGACTCGTTCAATGGCGCCTTGAACGGCCTTCATGCCATCGTGAATGTGTGCCCCTTCGAACGCAGGGCCTGACGCACAGGAGCAACATAGAATGCCATCGCGATTGCCCAAGTTGACCTCGGTGTTGGTACCTATGTCAATCAGGAGGGTCAGTTCCTCTGACGTATGCACTCTCGTGGCGAGCACGTCTGCGACGTTGTCCGATCCGACGAAGCCAGCGATTAGGGGCAGCAGATGAATGTTGCCTCCGTCACTAATCTGGACCTCCAGATCCCTCGTTCCTAGATTAAGGGAGCGTTTGACCGTTGGCACATACGGGGCAACAGCTAAGGTTAGAGGATGGATACCGAGGAGGATGTGATGCATGGCCGAGTTACCTACCAACGTCATCTCGTAGATGTTTTCGCGCCTCACACCTCCTTGCTTGCTGACCATGGAGATCACGTAATTCACGCCATCAATGACAAGGGCCCTCAGTTTATCGGTCCCGCCCTCACTTTCCGATGCAAACGTGATCCGCGAGATCACGTCTTCTCCATGAATGATCTGGGGATTCTCTATGGAGTTTGTAGCGACCACTTGGCCATCATCCAAGGAGACGAGTTGTCCAACGATCTTAGATGTGCCTATATCGACCGCGATTCCGTAGGCGAGCTTGGTGGTGTCTCCTGCCTCAACATCGATGACTTTATGGTCGCTCCAGATTGTTGCTGTGATATCCCTCGTAGACGAGTTTAGAGCGCGGGGCAGCTTCTTCAATGCGTCATATCCAATGGTCAACCCGTTTAGGTCATAATTCTCCTCAAGAAAGCTCAGCAGTCGTTCAGCGTTGGGTTTGGCGTCGAAGATGGTGGATTTTGATGGTTGGGCTCTGAGTTTTCGGATGGCGGGGTTAAGTTCGAAGGAGGTTTCCACTCCTTCAACTTGTATTTTTCTCTGGCGCAATCGGCTTTCGACGGGGATCAGGACGGTGAGGTCGCCTTTAACCTGTACCTGACAGGCTAGACGGATGTTGAGGGCTATCTCCGCTCCCGTTAGTATGCTCCTCTCCTGCTCCGTCATTTCACTGGCTCGCGCCTTTTCCTTTACAACTATCTTGCACTTTCCACAGACGCCCCTGCCTCCGCACTCGGACCGAATACTCACTCCTGACGCCCGAAGAACGGTGAGTAACGATTCTCCTTTCCCCGTCCTTATCTTTCGTCCCTCAGGCTCAACTGTTACAAAGACCTCAGCCATCTTCATCCGC
>Ga0209427_10002307_pt1 | contig 22435 bp, 20 predicted proteins | sample DeeMarSWOR136_30_FD_187465 | JGI IMG/M metagenome (GOLD analysis project Ga0209427, IMG submission 187465) | Marine sediment microbial communities from White Oak River estuary, North Carolina - WOR-1-36_30 (SPAdes) (version 2) | ecosystem: Environmental > Aquatic > Marine > Intertidal zone >...
AAGCAATTGTCGGGCCAAGCCGATACACCCTCCACCTTTTGGAATAAGTGGTTTTTCATATCGTCTATTCATTAACAAGGAAATCAATTATCAGATGGTTGTTCTATATTTGGGTTCGTGTAATGGTGGGTGAGATACGGGAGATGTTACACGTGTAACAAAAGTGAACTGGATAATCCAGGTGGGGAAGTAGTGAGAGTAATTATACCGTACTGGAGGCCAGATTCACATTCGTGACATGAAGATTTTTATGGTACAGGTTGTATTCTTTTGTGGAGGTTAGCTCATGAGAGAGAAAGTTCAGAACCTGGTGGAAACCTACTCAGAGGATATTCACATTGGTGTTTTGGGTTCGCATTCTGCTTTGGAGGTGGGGTATGGAGCCCGTGAAGAAGGATTCAAGACAGTAGTAGTCTGCCAGAAAGGAAGGGAGAAGACCTATACCAAGAGGTATAGAAATTTGTTTGACGAAGTGATTGTACTGGAGAAATTTTCTGGAATTTCAAATGCAGATGTTGTTACAAAGTTACAGGGATTAAACACTATATTTGTGCCTAATAGGTCATTTTCTGTGTACTGTGGGTATACGAACATTGAAACGAGGTTTGAAGTTCCGTTGTTCGGGGCCAGAATGATGCTGAGGGCTGAGGAGAGGGATGTACCCCGGAACCAGTACTACTTGATGGAGAAGGCAGGTGTTCCGTACCCGAAATTATTCGAAAATCCAGAAGACATTGACAGGCTGGTGATGGTGAAACTACCGCATGCGGTCAAACGGGTGGAGAGAGGATTTTTCACGTGCGCAACCTTTGATGAGTACACAGAAAAGTCTCAGGCCTTGGTAAAAAGGGGACTAATTCTCGAGGAAGACCTGGACAGTGCAGTCATCGAGGAATTTGTCTTTGGGGCGCTGTTCAATCTGGATTACTTTTATTCGCCGTTACACGATGAAGTGGAGTTCATGGGCACAGATCAGCGAATTGAGACAGATATTGAGGGGATATTACACATGACAGCTGAAGAGCAGAAAGCGTTTGGGCAGACACCGACAGTGATACCAATTGGGCACAGAGGGTTGACTGTACGGGAATCGCAGTTGGATACTGTATTTGATCTAGGGGAGAGATTTGCTGAAACGTGTAAAAAGGAGTATCCTCCGGGGATATTTGGGTGTTTTGCGTTACAGGGGGTTTTTAACAGGAATTTGGAATTTTATACGTTTGATGTGTCGTTGCGGGTTCCAGGAGCTCCTATTTTGTTAACGACGTCTCCGTACACGATGTATAAGTATGGTATGGAGATGAGTGTGGGGAGAAGGATTGCCATGGAGGTGAGAGAGGCTGTGGATACTGACAGGCTAAAAGATGTGGTGACGTGAGATATTTATTGGTTGGGTTGAGTACCAGAGGTATTGCGGAATCGGCAGTGAGAGCAGGGAAAGATGTTGTGACAGTAGACTATTTTGGGGATTTAGATCAGGAACAAATCTGTGAGGGTATTTCGTTGAGGAGGGAGTATGATGTGGGGCTGGATTTTAATCCTTTTCTTTTTTTGAAGGCTGCAAGTGATTTGCGATTTGATTTTTTGGTGTATGTGGCTCCATTGGAGAATTACCCGGAGATTCTGGGGAAATTTGCAGAGAAGTGTGTGGTGGTGGGGAATGGTGCAGAGGTAGTGAAAAGGGTGCGGGATTGGAGGAATGTGTGCAGGTTTTGCAAGGATGAGGGGATTTTGTTCCCCAAGACTGTTGATGGGTTGGAGTATGTGGTGAAGCCTAAGAAAAGTGGGGGTGGTGTGGGGATTCGGCGACTGTCTAAGTATGTGGTGCAGAAGTTTGTCAGAGGAGAACATTTTTCAGCTTCTTTTCTGGGAGATGGTGAAAATGGGGAAATGATTTCTATGAATGAGCAGTTGATTGGTAGAAGGGAGTTTGGTGCACGAAAGTTCTGGTACTGCGGGAATATAACGCCAGTTTTTGTGGATAAAGAAGTAGATAAGATCTGTGAAAAGTTAGTTGAGGAATTTGAATTAAAGGGGAGCTGCGGCATAGATTTTGTGGTAAATGATGGATTGTACTTGATGGAGGTGAATCCGAGACCTCAGGCCACTCTGGAGATAGTGGAGAGGGCCTTTAGAGTTAATGTATTTCTGCTGCACGAAAAAGCTGTTGAAGGAGAACTTAGGAGAGCGGGTAATCCAAAGAAAACATGGGGGAAGGCTATTTTATATGCTGAAGAAGATGTTACAATGCCTGACACTCATGAATGGCTGGATTGCAGCTGGATTAAAGATGTACCTCATCCTTTTGAACGTATACTGAAATCAGAGCCTATTTGTACAGTGATTGCAGATGGTTCCGACAGAGATGATTGTTTTGAACATTTAGTTAGGAGAACGGAATCTGTAAGAGCAAAAATGAAAGATTTTTAAAATTGATGAATACTTAAGACCTAAAACGCCTTATCTGTAGGGATTGTCAACTTCTCATGTGCTGTACATTAAATCTCTTTTAATACCAAGAATCCTTCGAAATGATCGAGAATTCAAATATTTTGTTACACGTGTAACAAAAGAATGACAGTTACTTTGGTGGTGAAGAGAAAAAAATGGGAAACAAAAAGCATCATCATGGTTGAACGCTAGAGATTTCATGGATGAAAGGATAAGGCTTCAATAGTTTTCTTGCGCACTCACAAGGTTTTTATACATAGTCTACAAAATGTACTTAATGCTCGATTTAAAAGAGGAAGATTTCACTGAAATAGAGTTTACCCACGCAGTTCTAGCTGCAGCTTCTGACGTTTTTACTGCTCAAGAGAAAAAATATCTGGGGCAAACAAGGTTGATGAAACTCGTGGCTTTTACTGCTGATCTCCTAGAATTTCCACTGACGCGGGGATGGTACAGGTACGGGTATTTTGCACCTACGTCAAATCAATGTATATCAGATTTTCTAAATTATTATCAAACTTTTGAGCGGTTCCCCGATTTGCAGAATACGTGGAGAGATGACAGTATGAGGAATGTATTCAGAGATGCAGTGAAATCACTCAAACAGTATTTCATACTCAACAACAATGATTTTGATACATGGGTGCACGAAGAAATGGCTCCACCCCTGTACAAAGCATACTATAGATATGAAACACTGTTCTACAATACACTAATTCACATTCGGAAAGCTATTTCAAGTAAGCAGCCCCTTGAGCTGTCTGATTTCAACAGTGTTGTTACTGACTTTGAACATTCTCTCGAATATGTCGAGGATCCAAAGGCACTTGAGCTCCTCTTTGACTATGTTGATTTCTGGGAATTACTGGTGCTGCGAATTCAAAAAAGAGGAGTAACCTCAAAAATGGAGCCTTTTGTCACCAGCCTCATCAGGATATATCATGAATTTTTGCGTCCAGCTTTGTCTCCCTATGAAAAGACGCTCCACGGTATGAATGCAGAACAAGAAAGGGAAGCATTCAAAAGAAAAATGAAAGCAGATCTGAGACAATTCGAAGATGAAATGAAATTTCTCGAGGATATGGCAAGATCTTCCTCTTTGCTGGCGACTCCAGACGAGATAAGAGAAGAACTAGGACAAAGAACAGCAGACTGGGGAGAAAATAAAAGAAAAAACTTCAGGAAAATACTCACCGAATACATGGGAGGATCTTCTTGGCAGACATAGTGGTTGACACAGGGGTGATAATAGGATACGGGTGGACTCAGGACAATTCATATCCATATTGCTACAGATTCTTCGAAAAATTTCCTGCAAATGATCACTCTTTCTACTATCCAAAAATGGTCAAAGAAGAACTCCCCCACGTGAGGAAGAAAATTGCAAGAGAGAACCCGGAATTTGGATATGAACTGAGATTATTATATCAATTCATCCGAGAGTTTTTACGAAATGCCAAAAAGTTAGATTATGAAAATAGTGAGTATAATTGGAACTTGATTTTTGATGTTGTTGCAGGGGAAATCATGATGTACCAGCAAAAGCAGTTAACCAAAATAAGTTTCGATGCAAACCATATAACGCACTATGTTTGTTTTTGTCTAGAAAAAGGAAGTGATTTAGCTCATTTTTTCATAACTACTGATAGAAATATATATAAGGTTAAGCAAAAGCTGCAAAGAGCTGTATGTAATGCTCTAGATGATGAGGTTCACATCAATATAGAAATCATTTGGAATTTCTGATTGAGAAAATTACAATAGGTGTGTGAGGGATTGTCATGTTACACGTGTAACAAGAATGGGATAACCAATACTGATTGGACGACTCCGTCTTTCCCATATGTTTATAAGTCCATACACCCTCTGATCTAGGAGATGAAGCCAATGAAAAACGAATTCATGAGTAATGAAGAATATGAAAAGAGTTTTGTAGATTTCTGGGGAATCAGATCAAAAATAGCTCACTTACTAACTGATTATGGCCTCAAATCTGGTGCCCATATCCTTGATGTACCTGCAGGCCATGGATTCCTCTCCTGTGAAATAGCCAAGGTTATCCAACGCGGCAGCATACATGCTGTGGGCCTCCAGAATGATTTGAAAACATTCCAAGCATTTTTTCGCTCCTTAAAAGGCCCTGAAAAAGAATATTCAAAGTTAATAACCTACCATGTCATGGATGCCACCCACTTAACCTTTCCTGATGAAACCTTTGACTTCGTTGTAAACTTTCTAGGACTGGAAGACATTAACATGACAAAAGGAATTACAGGAGTAAAACAATGCCTTTCAGAATTCACACGAGTATTAAAACCCGAAGGTATCCTCCAAGTGACATTATGCCTCGAAGGAGATGAACCTGACCAAGTAATCGCCAAAGAGATCATGGAGTACATCGGTTGCAATGCCGTTTTCTATTCTAAGGACTTTTATACTGCCGAGTTACAAAGACGAGGCATACAAATCCTTGCTGAGCACTGGTTTCACACCCGCCGCAAAATGACAGCTTCCCAAGCAAGAGAAGAACTCCTCTTCGCCTGTAATGAAACCCCAAAAATCTTCAAAGACTATGACGTGCATACTGTTTCCTTCAACAAACTGTGGCAAAAATTTGGTAAACGAATCAAAGTACATGGAATGGCCTTCTACTCCGATTTGTGTGTCTTAATCGGTCAAAAATGACTAGATGTAACTTGCTAAAATAACATAGTAGCCCACAACCTTTATAACCTAGAAACCCTTTCACAAGAGAGCTCACATTCTTCGAGCCCTTAAAGCAAGCCTCCATCCAAAATGGTAAGTTACTATGTTTCAAAATCGAACTCAAGTAAAACAGTTAACTCCTGCCCGCGCCCACGCCTCATTTTGGCCACGATAGTCTTCCCATCTGGGCCTATATCGAAGTCCCCCAGCCCAATGCCGCCGTCCACATCCACACACTCAGGTGCATCCGGGTCATTAAACCCTGAAAGTCGCCGTTTGTTTGAACCATCTACATTCATGATCCAGTATTCCAGCCTAGGTGGGTTACCCACGGTATCCTCTAGCGAACTTCCCTTCACCTGCGGAATGCCCTCGCTGGAGACCCAGATGATAAACTGCCCATCCAGTGTGAAGTGGGCATGTTCATCCCATTCATCATTATCAGTAAGCTGCACCATCAACCCAGTGGTTAAATCCATCAAATAAATCTCCAGGTCATAGTAGTATCCCCCTTGTTCAATCCCGGAAAAGAGAATTTTTGTCCCATCAGGGGAGAACCCATGCATCTCGTACAGTTGAAGAGCCATAGGCTGCAATGTCTGTACATTCGTTATACGAGCCTCCCCATTCTCAACAGTGAAATCTGCCAATTTGATAACCCAATGGCCAATTCTATCCATGTGTGGGCTAATGATCTCACTCCACAAAAGCCTGGTCCCATCAGGAGAAAAATGCGGGTGCAAAACACCGTGACGATCCTTCACATCAGTTAACTGCCAGAATTTTGACCCATCTGCCGTCATCACCCACAAATTGTTGTTAATACCCACACCAGGACTAGCAACATAGGTTCCTACAGCGCCCGGGGGTAACCCCTTCAAATCTGGGTCCTGCGCCTGGAAAACAATATACTCCCCCGAAGGATGCCACGACGGATTCCCGTTGTGGAGCTGCGGCACTGGTTTACCACACGTCAAGCATTCTACACCAGAGCCATCTAACCTCATCACATACACATCAGTATACCCGTCGTCACCCATTTTATCAAAAGCAATCAATCCCTGATCATGCAGCCAGCTCACGCGGCCGCCTTTTTCTTGAAGAACAGTAACACTCACCACTGCACTATCTATCTCCGTAGATCTCTCAGGTGTTCTTCCTTGATGTACACAGCAGCTCAACAAGGATACCATGCACATGACAGCCACCATTTTTTTCATGGCATCCCCTCTTTTTTGACTTTATAAAACTACGGTTGTAAAGAACGCCACCATTCCTGGAGATTGCCAATTTCTGGCGCTGAATCTAAATTCTTCATTATCTAACTCCCTAAAAGGCAGCCAAAACATTGTTACACGTGTAACAGAATGAGACAACTCTCATAAAAAATTTAAACTGAAAAAAATGAAAAAATCAAAAAGTCCTGCCATTTCCCCAAAACCCCTAACAATCTTCAGCCCCTTGTCCCATTATTACTCAAACCTTCTCCACCAACATTTTGACCGCCTTTTCATTCCAAGCAATCTGAGCAAATGAGAAGGCATCACACAATTCCAAAACCTTCAAAGCAACCTCAGGAGTATTCACAGAATTATTCCCAATCTTAAAACAGTCAAAATCAGTAATTTTTTTAAATACAGTAAAATCAAATCCTTTCTCACCTTCTTTGTACGCGTCAATGTGGATTGCATCTGGCTGGATTTTTTCTAACATTTCTCTTTCAGAGGTTACATTTCCTCTGAATTTGACTACAGGAGCAATACCAATCTCTCTCAACGTATCAACTATCGCTCTTAACCTCTGTAAATTATGTAAAAGGGATTGTCCCGCACCAATTTTGACTATCTCTTCCTGTCTGCAGTGAGCATTTATCTCAACCACTGCATCAAAATCAGCAATGATCTCAGAAGCTGTGACATATCCCTCAAGAGAAGCTGAGCGAATGTTCACACAAACCAGTGCTTTTGATTCTTGAGCTTTTACTATATTCTCCTCCAAAAAGTCATCTACATCATCAAAAAGGAATTCCTGACGTCCTCTTAAAACCATCTCTCTGGAGGCTTCCATAGTCTTCTCATCTGCACTGACACCCCCAATGGTAACCATGCCCACTCCTAGATCACCAATCCTTTTGCAGAGTTCACCGTTGTTCCTTCCTGCCATAGCAGCCAAAACAGAAGGATGCCTCAGTTTTAACATGCTCTACTCTCCACGAAGGTGATTAAATCCTTTTTCTTCTCAAAGGAATCCAGGAGAATGTCTTTCACATAGACAGTCATACCCATTTTCTCAATTTCTCGTTTGTATTTTTCATCTGTTTTATGGATAATAAACATATCACAGAAGTCCTTATAGATTTCAGCCACTCCAACACAGTTGGTTTTAAAGTTCAACCCGCGCATTAACACGCCAGTGGGCCCCGAAAAGGGCGCTTCCCCGATCATGGGAGATATAGCCACCACGTTCTTCTTCTTTAGAAGGATTCTGTACTCCTTTATGTTAATGATAGGTCCAATTGACGTCACAGGGTTCGAAGGGCCCAAAAACACAAATTCTGATCTTTTCATGTAATCCAACGCTTTTCGAACAGGTTCAGCCTTTTCAACCCCTTCAAAGACCACATTTTTGACATTAACTTGTGCTCTTCGTTGTACCCAGAATTCATGGAAGGTTAATACCTCTGTATCAGTGAAAATTTTTGTGGTCACCCTATCGTCAGACATGGGAAAAACCGGCGTAGATATGTTAAAAGCTTTTAAGACTCGTTCAGTAATCTCAGATATTGATATTCCCTCTTTCATGAGTTTAGTTCTGTATAATTTGAGACCTCGATCTTTATCTCCAATTTTTAACAACTCTTCATACCCTAGAGAGACCATCATCTCATAACAGTTGTAGGTGTCCTCTTTTTGGCCGTACCATTTGGTATCGTCAATAATTCCTGCTAAGGTATACACTACTGTATCTAAATCTGGAGACACGTACAACCCAGATACACACACATCTTCACCCGTATTCACAATGATACATACACTGTCAATCCTATCGATGGCTTGTAAAAGTTTTGGTGTGCCTGTTCCTCCAGATAACAAACAGTACATAATCCACCTAGGGTGCTATTCTGGTCCTGTCCCGCGGAAAGAAGGTGGCTTCCCTGATGTTCGGTAAATTCAACGTCTGCATGGTCAGCCGTTCAGCTCCAATAGCAAATCCTCCGTGGGGAGGCATCCCGTACTTGAACACTTCCAGATAGAAGGTAAAATCTTCCGGGTTCAACCCTCTTTCCCTGATCTTTTCCACCAACAGGTGGTATTGGTGAATCCTCTGTCCTCCTGTAGTTACTTCAATTCCCCGTAAAAGCAAATCGAAGGTCTTGGTTAACTCACCATCTGGCATGGCGTACATGGGTCTCTTGTCCTGGGGGTAAGCAGTTATAAAGATGAATTCTGAATTCAAGCTCTCAGCACTGTAGTCACACACACGTTTTTCCCCATTGGGACTCAAATCATAGCCTTCTTCCCCTGTTATTTCTAAAGCTTCTTCAAAGGTGATAGCAGGAATGGTATCAGGTACCTCTGGAAGGTCAGCACGTAATTCGTCCAGTACTGGTGAACATTCTCTCTCTAACTTTTGATACATGTACAGTAGTAACCGATTTTCCAAAACCCTCACATCTGTATCATCAGTAATGAACCCGAACTCCAAATCAAGGCTCGTATACTCGTTGATGTGCCGCACTGTGTTGTGCTCTTCCGCCCTGTACACGGGTCCTATCTCATATACTCTCTCAAATCCAGCTCCTACCAACATTTGCTTGTAGAACTGTGGGCTCTGGGCCAAAAAAGCTTTATTCTCAAAATACTGAACAGGGAATAATTCTGTACCCCCTTCAGTTCCAGTGGCCACAATCTTGGGAGTATGCACTTCGTAAAACCCTTCTTTGTCTAAGAATTCTCTGAAGCCGGAAACCAGACACGCCTGCACACAAAAGGTTAATTGATGGCTGCGGCTCCTTAAATCCAAGACGCGGTGGTTCAACCGGGTATCAAAATCTGCTTTCACTTTCTGGGTTGGATCCAAGGGGAGGGGGCTGTCAGCTTCAGATAAAACAGTCACCTCTGCAGGAAATATCTCAATTCCCATCTGAGCGATATCTGACTTGTTGACTAACCCTTTAACCTGGATAACGTATTCTCTGCCCAGTTCTGAAAATTTTTGAAAGACATCTGCATCTACCTTCTTCTTCAGAAAGGTTATCTGCACCAACCCATTTCTGTCCCTGAGTAAGAGAAACTTGATTCCACCCAGGTCTCTCAACTCGTGCACCCAGCCAGCCACCGTAACTTCTTGGCCAATTCTCTCTCCTAATTCATCAGTGAGAATTCTCATAACGTCACACTCTCTATCTTTTAGGGACTACTGTAATGGGAATGATGCCACGTTCTAGCTCCTCCAATGCGATCTTGATACAATCTGTTTCTTTGGTCTTGATCAAAATGGGAGCTCCCATGGCGATCTGGAGCGCCCTTGCGCCCACGATTCGTGCTTTCTCAAACCGTGTATACACGTTTGAACACCACATTGAGATGTTGTAACTCCTTTATAAAGGTTTTCTTCAGATTGCAGATTCATGCTGACTTCACTATCCAGAAATGACAGGACGAATTTCAATGAGACAGCCCTCATCAGGGTTGAATTCAGTTACCTTTAATGCAAAATCCTTCCCTGTTGAGTCCTTGATGAACACGTGAAACACTAATCCACGGAGACAGGTGGGGGAAACACCTTCTTCCTTGGTGTGTTTGCAGGCTTCTGCGTACAAACAGGGAGGGTAAACCCTGCAGGAGATAGCCTCATTATGCTTTACCAGCTCAAATTGTTTTGAAGCCATTAACCCTATCGTCTCCAGTATGTCGATATAGGTTTGGCACGCTTCCATAGGCGTCTTTGCTTCAGGAATTTCAAGTTTGGATTGTTTAATACCGTATCTGATAGCTTCTATATAGATTTTCTGAGCAATTATATCTTTGTTGAAGTAGGACTGGCTGAACACATTAACAGATCTCACCAATTCATTCAGCGTGTCTGTGACTGCTTCCGCCTTTTTCGTGTAATCAATGTCTGTTTCTATTTCTTCCGCTTCTGCCATGCTCTGTGTGGAATGATGATGCTTAAATAGCTTTTGGGTTCTCCGCTACAGAGGGTTTTCATAGTATGTCATTGAGGATAATTGCTGTTACACGTGTAACAAGAATACCCTAAATAGGACACTTCCTCCCTTCTCACCCTTAACATATAAATAATGGTATGTACTAGTGGAGACGAAGGGGAAGCTTTAAGTTCGTGCAGGGCAAGGTGATTCTGTGTCAGAGGAAAAGAGAGAATTGATAGATCAAGCGCTGCGCATCCTGATAGAAGATACAAAAGATGCCTTTTTTATTCTGGATAGAGAGGGAAAAGTTCAATTTTTGAATAAAAAAGCAGAAAAACTCACCAACAGATGTAAAAAAGATTTCATGGGAAAGCGCTTTGAAGATGTGGTAACCATAGCCACAGAACAAGAGATCAAATCCCCCTTTAATATAAAATCAAGAAAGGTTTTAAGAACCTGGATGGAGACTCCAAAGGGAACAATTCCAGTTAAAATTTGCTTAAAACCTGTAATGCAAAAAGAGTTAATGGGGACAGTACTCATTGTGACTGCTGAACCCCAACGATCTGAAAACTTTCGTCTTTTAGAAACACTGGGTTCTGCTATCCAGAGGCAGTCCAGTGCCCAGAAGATTTATGAAACACTGGGAAAAGAACTCGCCACTCTGGGTGTTACCTTGGCAGTGCTTCCCTTCGAGAAAGAGTGGTTCACCATAGGGTATCACACTGTTGACAGCAAAAAAATGCACATAACAGAGTTTATCATGGGTATCCCTCTCTCTAAGATCAAGTTAACCATGACAAAAGATGCACTACAAAAGATGAGAGAGCAAAAATCTCTCTTTTTCCATGATATTTCCTCTCTTGTAGAAAGTGCAGCTTCAAACTTTGCCACATCTGAACTACATAAGTTTTTCTCGCTGGTAGGCTTCTCACAGGGAGTGGCAGTACCTGTAACTGCTGGAGATGACTTCACAGGAGTATTAGCCTTGTTCTCAGAGGGCTTGCACCCTGAAGATGCATTTGTAGCCTCTGCAGTTGGGGTTCAGGTTTCTGCTGCTTTAGAACGCGCCCACATTTTTGAGCAGTTGGTCACTGATTTGAAAGTGCTGGAAGAGCAGATCAGTGCACGAACCCGGGAGCTAGAAAAGGTCAAGTCCCAGATGGAGAGTATTGTCCAGAGCTCAGTAGATGCTATCATGGCTGCAGATCTTGGGGGGTCTATCACTTTCGTGAATAAAGGTGTAAGAACCATGCTCGGCTACAGTGAAGCAGAAATTGTGGGACAGCCCATCACCACCTTTTATGCAGGAGGAAAAAAAGAAGCTAAAAGACTCAAGAAGATTATTGTGAAAGATGGGCAGATAGAAAATACAGAACTTGATTTCTTGGCAGAAGGCGGTCGGATCGTTCACACACTGGCCTCACTCTCTCTATTAAAAGATCAGAAAGGTGCTTCAACTGGTATCATGGCAGTCTTAAAAGATGTAACAGAACAGAAAAGGCTACAGCAAACGCTGGAGTCTTTAAATAAAGCTGCATTCCGCATTCAGAAATCCAAAACCAGAGAGGATATCTTCACGGTAACAGCTGAGGAGTTGAAGCAGTTCGACTTTCATGTGGTCTTCATACTGTTTGATGAGCGCAAAACTGCAGGAAAGATAGAGTACATTACTGCAGGAAAGATACTGGATACGCTGGACGAAGAAGGAATAACCCTCTCAAATTTCGAACTTTCACTGGATAATCCCTTATTTAAGAGAATTAAGAAGAAAGAAGCTGTCTACATAGATGACGTGTATACTGCCGCAAAGCTGATAGTCCCTCCCCGTATGTATGAAGCATCTGAAAAGGGCATCAATTTACTGGGCATTACGCATAAAAAAGCCATACTAGCGCCCTTAATCATCCACGATGAACCTATAGGACTCTTGGCTGTTATTTCTGATGTCATCACCTCCGGTGATACCCCTTCTATTATAGCCTTTGCCAACCAGGTGTCTACAGCTTTGGAGAATGCCCGACTCTTAGAAGAAGTCCAGAACCGGGCAGATGAATTAGTCAGAAACGTGAAAGAACAGCAGTTATTAAGAGAGTTGAATACAAAATTATTTTTAGCCCAATCTCAAGAAGAGGTTTTAGATGCAGCTATCGAAGGAATCCACACGCTGGGTAGATCTTTTGCCAACATTTCAATGCTCAACGAAGAGAGAACACATGCTCGACCTGTCCGATTGGAAATGGAATCGAACCTCTTGAAGATGGTGGAAAAGACGGGAAAAGCAATAATACCGGGATTCACGTTGTGGGAGTACGATGTTCCCATACAGAAAGAAGATACTATCTACCACACCTTTTTTGAGAATCAAATCCCATTGATCAGTTCCAATATTACAGTTCACAGATATCTTGTACTGAAAGCTGAACTGTCCCAACTCTACAAAGGGTTTGCCAATAAGGATTCAGTAGTACAGCGTATCATAGAAAAAGCTCGCAAGATACTACCGTACCAGTCTTTGATGGTTTTCCCTATAGTTGTTGGAGGGCAGACTATTGGGTCGCTTTCTGTTACCAGTGAAAAAGTATTCACTGAAGAGGATTTCATTCTGATGAGGACAGTGGGAGAAATGGTTTCCAGCGCTATGGAGCGCATTAACCAATCAGAAAAATTGACTGAAACCCTCAGTGAGTTGAGAGCAGTCCAAAAGATTACTGCTTTGCTGAATATGGGAGCGTCACTCCAGGAAATTCTGGTTGATATTGCCTCCAGTATCAGAGACGTGTACCACTACCAGTTTGCCTTTCCAGTGTTACTGGATCCTTCTAGGAAGTACCTCACCTTTGAGCATATCGTGTTACCTTCTTCAATGGCAAAGAAGCTGTACAAGCTGGTTGGTGTAGATTTAGAGAACTTCAAATACCCTCTAACTGGAGAATCCCCTATGTTGACCCAGGTTCTCAAGGAGAAGAAGTGTGTCATTGTAAAGGGATTCGAAGGGTTGGCAGATGCCATGACATTCGATAAATTCAAGCTTGCAGTAAAAAGGCTTGCACCAGATATATCCAAGATTATTGGAGTGAACCATGGTGAAATCAATATTATGTTCGCACCTCTCCGCTACGGGAAGGAAGTTATTGGGATCCTGTTTTTGGGCCACCGAAAGGTGCTGACACAGGAAAATTTTCAACAGTTAGAGTACTTTCTGGATCAAGTGGGTATTGCTATAGCTAAATCAGAGGTGGAAAGCAGGTTGCGTCAATCATTAAAGGAGCTGAGAGAATTAGACCAGATGAAGTCAGAATTCATTGACATAGCTTCTCATGAATTGAGAACACCTTTGACAACCTTAAAGTTGTACCTGGAAATGATGGCTTTAGAACAGTACGGCACGTTATCACAACCATTAAGGGAACGCATCAGAGTCATGGAGGAAGGGGTTAACAGATTGGAAGAGATCATCAATCAGACATTGGTGGCCTCCAGACTGATCAAGAACAAGTTGATGTTAGAGAAGGAATCGGTTTCTCTCCTGGATATATCTACAGAGGTGGTCCGCCAGCTGCGTCCTTTGTGGAAAGCCAAGAACCAAAACCTCTTTTTGGAGAGTCCTCCTGATTTGTCGAGGGTGGAAGGAGACCAGAAAGCGTTGTTCACTGCGGTGAACAATTTGGTGGACAATGCTATACGATACTCTGCAGAGAATACTGAAATTTACATCAGGTTCATAGAACATCCCAAAGAAGTGGAATGCGTGATTGCAGACCAGGGATGCGGCATCCCCCCTGAGCTTACAGAGAAGATCTTTGATGAGTTTTACATCGTCCCCAGTAAGACAGAATACGCGAGAATTGATGGGAGGACAGGACTGGGATTGTTCATTGCCAAAGGGATTGTGGAGCGGCACAACGGAAGAATCTGGGTGGAGAGTATACTGGGCGAGGGGTCTATCTTCCACATTGTACTGCCTAAAGAGAGCGACTGATACATTCTTGTCAGGTGCTCTGCAACGGAGTTATAATTCTGACATCAAGAGTTTTAGATCTCCTTACCTACCAAAAATCGGATAAAGTGTAAAAAAGAAGAAATGTTATACGGGAAGTGTTACACGTGTAACAAATGTGGGAACCACTAAACGATGACCGTTTCACTTGTTATACTATTATCGACCATCAATAAAATGCCTCTACGGGGCTGTCCCAGAAAGCGTTTTGGCATTCAACAAATGTCTTTTTTTATCTTTTGTATTTGGTATATCTCTATTGAAAGATAAGAAAACACCTATTTTCTAAGAAAATTTGAATTATGGGACAACCTCCTACCAAACTGATAACCGGGCAATCCCGTTGGTGAAAAAACTTGGTAACAGAAAAAGGCTTTTAAGTGAAGCAACTACTACACATTTATGAATATGTCCTCAATATATTGCACTTTCCTTGTGGCTATCCTGCTCGTGACCTATCCCTCTGTGGCAGGAAGTGGTCCTGAAGTGGTCTGGAAATTTCCTACTGATCGCTGTGTTACAACCTCTCCAGTCATCTACGGTACTATGGTTCTTTTTGGTTCCCGAAACCATTTTGTGTACTGCCTGAATGCAGAAACGGGAGATATCATTTGGAAGTTCCGAACGCAGGGGCAGGTGGATTCCACTCCCCGCATTTATGAGGGTAAGGTGTACATCGGGGGGCGAGATGATTTTGTGTACTGTCTTGATCTGGATACAGGTGAAGAAATATGGTCTTTTCAAACGGGAAATGATGTACCTGGCACACCAGCAGTTTCCAGTGGCAAGGTCTATATCGGGAGTAAAGATGCATACTTATATTGTCTGGATGCAGATACTGGAGAATTGATCTGGAATTTTCAGGCAGGAGATTACGTTTTCTCTTCTCCAGCCGTCTATGATGGAAAGGTTGTTTTTGGTTCGTTAGATCAGCACGTGTACTGTTTGGACACAGAAACGGGAGATGTCACGTGGAAGTTCTATACAGAAGATAAGGTGTATGCTTCCCCCTTAATTGAGGATGAAAAAGTCTATATAGGGTCCTGGGATGACTACATGTACTGTTTTGATCTTTCTACAGGGGATGTCATCTGGAAGTACAAGACAGGGCATAACCTCTACTCTTCTGCAACCATCTACCGGGGGAAGATGTACTTTGGCTCTGTGGACTACAATGTGTACTGCCTCAACGCAGATACGGGACGGTTCGTGTGGCGGTTCTTCACCCAAAATTTTGTGACGTCCTCCCCTACAGTACAAGATGACAGGGTCTATGTAGGATCTGTGGATTTTAACTTCTACTGCCTGGATTACAAGACAGGAAAAGAGTTGTGGAGGTTTTCAGCATCTGGTGATATTGAGTGCAAGGCAGCAGTCACTGATACATACATTTATTTCACGTCGTGTGATGGCCATTTATACTGTCTTGAGAGAGAACTGAGTGTGATCACCGTTACCTCATCACCTGAGGGGAGCGATGTATACATTGATGGAGAATACCAGGGGAAGACTCCTTTGGAGACATCTGTGCCTCCTGATGAGTATATTGTCACTGTTGAATCTAGTACAGATGTGGAATCCAAGAAAATTGTCTTGGAAAAAGATGAGATAGAAGAAGTGGTATTTGACTTTAAAAGTGAAAAGAAAAGAGATTACACCTTACCTATTGTTTTAATAATTTTTGTTGTTGGTTTCTCAGGAATATATTGGGGTTACAGGAAAAAATACAGGTAAAAATGCAGGAAAAAATATAAGTAAAGGCATAGAATGATGCTTCCATCATTTTGCCACTTCTATTGGATTACTAGCCCATTACAGCATAACAGTAACAATGCAGCTATCACCCGCCATTTCGGAATATAGTAACCTTGAATTGGCTGTCCACTTCTTCAAAAAGAGGTTCTTTTCCCGTGGATGCTCTTACCATCTGGATCAATCGCGGAATACCAGTACCAATCTGACTCATCTTTCCAAGTTTTGTAAGATACGATACAATTATGGGGTTTCTTTCAACGTGGATACCATACCGTATGTTCTCTATGGTGACAGTATTTGGGAGCCTGCCAGGACTTATCACTTCAATCCTATCATCATACACAAAGACTCTTACATTCGAGGGTATAGTATAATCCCTGTGTGCTACAGCATTAACCACAGCTTCTCGTAGAGCCTCCATAGGTATTTCGAAATAATCTTTTCGATCAAATCCTTTTATCACTGCAGGGCTCTTCAAATGAGTTCTAAAGAAGGGTTCAACTTTATTCAGTTGTTCAACCAGGTTTCCTGAAATTTCTTTTCGATCTTCGAATTTTAGCGTAGAGGGATCTGTTCCAGCCATTCTGATTGCCCATATAATGCAAGAAGGCTTGAACTGCTGGGGATTCCTCCCGAAAAGTAACAACCCCGCGAGAGTGAGATTTCCATTTTTGACAATTTTCATGTTTTCCAAAAGTTTTTCTAAAGAAATCTGTGATGTCTGAAGTTCTTCTTCAATGCTCCTGTCATATTGTGCTTCAAAAAACTTCTCAAAAAAATTGATGTCGAAATCATCGAGCGTCGTATCAGGTACTGGCAATTCGTCCATGTGGATACTGCCGCTTTCCTGAAAAAGCCGTAAAAGTTCCTCTCTGGAAGCCTTTTTCTTTGTACTTCCGCTGCGGACCAAGTAATCTTTGTGCCCTCTATGACGAACTCCGTAGGGCTTTTGGATACCAAGCCTAACAATTAGTATGACGATAAGGTTTTTTTCACCATGATACATTTTTTCAACACCTATTTGGACACCAGGTTCTATCTTTGTGTATGCCATCTGCGATATCTCATCTGATCTATCTTTTTTAACGCCAAGGATGTCTCCATCATCAGATACTCCAACAATTATTCTCCCCCCCTGAGCGTTTGCAAATGCACATATTTCTTCAATTAGGTCATTCATATCCGAAAAGTCACTTTTAAACTCAGTGAAAGAGTCCTCTTTTTTCCTTATTAACTCAAGGAGTTCTATATTATCCATAATAGTTCTCCTCCCTTTTCAGCAATTTACATAATGCTCCAACCCATCCTCTATAGATATTGTGATTTTTTGCTGCCCCTTGTATGGGCTGATTTTTCAAAGCTTTATCTTTAACCAACGTATCGTCTACCTCTGGCAGGTGAAGCCTGAAATATGAATCTGCAAAAGTGTGCAGATAAGGTGTATTAAAGTATCGGGCACCACATTTGTGTATATCCATAGGGATCACTTTTGACAATTATACCTTTATCTACACTCCTGCTTATATATCTTCCTTCAGTAGGGGGTTGTCAAGTCTTCGGGTGATTCCCTACCATGTTACACGTGTAACAGATAGATTGTCATGAACATTTATGATTTGATAAGAATAGACAATTTAAGAAGTATGACAGGTTAAGCACCCAGAAATTTGACAACCTCTTCAGTAGGTTCTCATTTTTAGTTTCTCAGAGGAATATTTTCGTCCTCGTCAAGGCACCTTAGTCCTTTTTTACAGTCAATCTTGCATGAAATTGACTGTACACAGAAGAGAAGGCTGTCCATCCATTGGTGTTTGTCTCATTTGTTACACGTGTAACAATTAATTTTTCTTTTAATCATTTTTGAAGAAACTTTGGCATTAAAAGTTATTTTTCATCTGAATGTGACAACCTCACACATACATATACCAAACTCTTCAAAAATACGGTAATTACTTCCATATGCTTTTTCTCTCTTTCATTTTCCTTTTCCTTCTCAAATTCTCCAGGAACTTGTACACAGTAGAATGCATACATCCCCGCATTAACATGTCTAAAGCCCGTCTTGCGTCCTGTACGTTCTCAAATTCGCCGATTAAAGCAACTGTTCTCCCGTAGACGCTGATGCGGACTCCGGTCATGTTCTCGATAATCTTCCGGGTTGTCCCATTTCTCCCAATAATTCTCCCTTTGACTCTCCTTAAAGAGTTCTCCGATTTACCGAAGTAATCTTCCAAATCGATGATCTCAAAACACATGCCATCCTCAATCAGTGCTAACGCTTTTTCGGGTGAGAATCCTCTGGCAATAGCCTTTATAACATCTCTCCCTTTCCAGACTGCTAAAGGGTCTCCTGTGGTCTCTCTACTGGATATGTGGGTCTGGCCACTTTCAGTATCAATATCAATGGCAATGTCTAGGGTTTCTTCAATTTTTTGCTTTGTTTCTCCCTCCTTTCCAATGATAGCCCCAATTCTAGCCCGAGGAACTCTCACGTACTCTTCTATGTAACCACCTCCTGCAGCAACTCTTCTGTGTCGGGTATTGTACAAAAGCGGGAGAAATACTTGTGCACATTTTCTATATCCCTCTTCAAGAATTCCTCTGCCCGCGGGTCCTCTCGTACAGTGGCCTGTGCAAAATCGATGAAGTACAGGTTATCATACACCAAAATGTTATACTCGCTCAGATCTGCATGGATTAACCCCTCTTTGTACATGGCTTTACAGGCATCCATCACTGTTTTGAAATCCTCTTCAGGGTCTAGAGGACCTTCATCCTTTAACAAAGGGAAGGGTAACCCATCTTTTCCTAAAAATTCCATTACCATCACGTTGTTGTTCACTGCAATAGGTTCAGGTGTTCTTATCTTTCTGTGGAGGGATTTCAAATTGGAAAACTCTCGCTGAGCCCACATAGAGATGACTTTCCGGGGGTTCTTTGCCACATTTCTGTATCGAGGATCAAAAGTGAGGTATGACCACTTGGTTTTAAACCCAGTGGTGGCAACACGGTATATCTTTATGGCAACCTCTTTTCCGTTTTGATCTTGTCCGTGGAATACATTAGCTTCCTTTCCCTTGGAGATTATCCCGTGTACCTCGTCGACAGCCCCCTGGCTCATTAAGTTGTATAACGTGAGCAAAGTGGAGCGGTCAAAAACATCTTCATAGATCTTGAATGCTTCCTGCCCCTTTTTCAGCCGTTTTTCTTCTGCCACTCAATCACCAGTTACAGACGAATTTTCTTTTTCCTTTCCAGCCAGTGGGATTGTGCCCGGGTGTATCGGTAAATGATGTCACCTTTTTCATCTTCTGCTAATTCCCAAGGTTTCACCAAGACCATGTCGTTCACCCGTATCCACAGTCTATTTCGAAATCGACCCGGAATCCTGCACAACCGGATCTTCCCATCAGTGCACTTCACTGTCATTTTTCCATAACCCATCATTTGGACAACTCTCCCAATGACTTCACGTCCCTTAGGGAATCTGATTCTGCCAATCTGATCTGATTCTGTTCGGTTCTTTGCCAGTATTCTCACCTCGTTACGTCCTGTTCTGAAAACACCTCCAGATATTCAGGATGGTCTTTGAAATACTCCCTGCAGGGAGCAATCAATGCATTCAGCTCCTGCACCACCTTGTTCTTTAAATCCTGAGGGTGTAATTGTTTCTCTCTAAAATCTTTTTCCAACTCTTCATACGACCAGTAAGTGATGTCTCCTCCGAATTTTGCTGGCCTCTGAATGGTGAATTCCTTTTGCTGGCCTCTGAATAGCAATTGATCCACAATTTCTGTGATAGGATTTCCCTCCGGTTCCCCTGCAGGACAGTACGCCTTCTGTATCTTCTCTGCAATCTCTTTTTCAGAGTCATGCGCGTAAATACACGTTTCAGGGCGTGATTTGGCCATCTTGGAGGATATTTCCTGATCAATCTGTGTATCTTCATCGAATCCACCCATTTTTACCGGACCCTGTAACCCTGCCATCAAATGGTAGTGTACTGCCACCGGTTTGTGCAGCCCCAACTTGGGTCCCACATCCCTGGCTAACATGTGAGCCTTTCTCTGATCCATGCCCGCACAGGCAATGTCTAATTCCATCTGGTAGATATCTGAAACCTGCATGGCTGGGTACATATACTGGGCAGCTTCCTGGAGCTCTGCTTCTTTCCTTCCCATGATAGTTAAACACCGGGTGATCCGTGCTACGGTGGATTCTTTTAACACCTTGATAATGCGCCCCCAATACTCGGAATCGTTGACAAACTCGGAGCTCCACACGAACTCTGCAGATTCAGGAACGCCTAACGATAACCATACCTTCTGGAAATACTCCCCTACTCTGCGGATGACATCCAAGTCTCCACCCATCTTGTTGTTGATCCACGCGTGCCATTCAGCCAAAAAGAACTTGAACCGACAGCCCGCTTCAAGTAAGTCTTTGGCCTTTACAGCTGCTGTCACCCCCGTTCCTAAGTGGGCCAATCCAGAGGGCTCGAATCCCTGATAGGCTACTGGGTGCTCCTTGGTTTCTAATAAGGTCTTCAAATCTTCTCGCGTTACTACTTCTTCTGTAGGTTTTCTACAGATCAGATCAAGCCGTTCTTCTGCATCCATTGTATCACATCCAGTAGGCATGTTCCTGAAAGAAAAGGATTCTGTAACTCTTTCCAATATCTACTTTTATATCTTTTGGTCTTTCCAAGTAGACCGTGGTGAAATCGGGGCGCATGATTAAAACCTGAGAAGGGGTTACATCCAGAACCTGACACTCTGTGAGGTCATAACCAGTAGGTGGCAGCACAGAAATCTGACCCCGGTTCTCTAAATATTCCACTTTTTTCCAGGGGAGCACTTTTTCTTCTTCTGCATTTTTCATGTGCAGTTTCTGACCAGCATGGTTCACTTCATACACTTTATCCTGACAAAAAACGATTTCCTCATCTTTGTAGCCAGGAAGCGAAAACAAGATAGTCCCTCTCTTGATATCAGTACCAGTCTGTCGGTCTAACCCCACTGTCTTGTAAGATTCTTTAACTACCCCTCCTAACCGCTTTCTCAGTATTCCAGCTGCTCTCTTGGCGGCTTTTGTACTGGAAAAGTAAAAATCTGTACCTTCTTTCCGCTCTTTGATACGAGATATGAACTCTTTTTCTCTTAAAGAGTTGGTAACAATGTCAAGGCAGACCTCTCTCTCTGCATCAGTGAGTGCATGCCTCCGACGTCTCACCTGGAGAACTGCTTCGTAGTACCCTGACAGCATTTTTGAACAGTGGTCACATAAGGACTCCTTGACATACACGGAAAATTGAGTCTGCTGCACCAGGGGATGGGTCTGATCTTCATGGAATATTTGTCTGGCCACCACAGTAACAATGTATCTGTTGTAGCGCTCTTCTATGGAGAAATCTGCATCCTCCAGGATTATATACTCCTTAATGATGTCTTCCAGTGGACCATCTCTCCATGACTTGAAGTAGAACGCGCCGCATTCTCGACATATTAGAACTTTCAAATTCTTCACAGCCAAAGGAGGTTGTTCCTCGAGAAAACACGGTTCACATAATCCTTCTATTTTGGCCTCCCGTTTCCCACACTGGTAGCACATCATAGTCTGACCATTTGAGCGTGCACTGTTTCACCGATTTTTAGAACATTGCTCGGGTTGACCAACCCCATCTCAATTGCCTTTTGAACAATGTTCTCACCCACCAGATTGAGAATGGTGGCTTCGTAGAGGAATTTCCCGCACTCTTCTAGAGCGACAGCATCCCCGCAGTAGAAATCCTCTTTTACCTCTAAATGTAATTCGTCCTCTTCAAAGACCTTCCCTAAAACATCGGTATCGCATGCTGCCACTAACACTTCAGTAGGAGTCTTAATCATTCTCACGTACACATCCATCATATCGACCTGACTGAATGCCTTGCACCACATGCTTCACACTGGAGGAAGACGATCCTCCCTTCTTTCATCAGTTTTGTGTCAGGCTTTCTGCACTCGTGGCACAACACATACGTATTCGCATATTTCTCGATTTTTTCGTTGATCTGATGGCTGCTAAACCGTCCCTGGAAGATTGCTCCTCTACTTTCAAAGTTTCCCGATGTGGCTAACTCTCCAGAGAGAAACTTCATCAAATGGTTGGCATCTCTATTCATATTCTGGACAATTTCCTGAAAGTTTTTCACAATGGTTCTGTTCCCCATGGTGAAAGAATCACATCTAGGAATTTCAAATCGGCTCTGCTCAAATACTTTCTCTGGCAGATTGGAGAGAGCACGATCCAACATGTCTTCATAAGCGTAATTAAATTTCATGTACTCAATTTTTTTTGAAGGTTTATAAATCTATGGTACTCAGGGGATT
>Ga0209427_10002308_pt1 | contig 22433 bp, 17 predicted proteins | sample DeeMarSWOR136_30_FD_187465 | JGI IMG/M metagenome (GOLD analysis project Ga0209427, IMG submission 187465) | Marine sediment microbial communities from White Oak River estuary, North Carolina - WOR-1-36_30 (SPAdes) (version 2) | ecosystem: Environmental > Aquatic > Marine > Intertidal zone >...
GGGTGCCGTCATGGGTTCAAAAAACCTGAAGGCGGTCGTCATTAGGGGTGACGGTGCAATTCAAATAGCCGATGAAAAGGGGTTTAAAGAGGTTGCGAAGCGCTGTCGAAAAAAGATTGCTGAACATCCCCTAACCAAAAAAGGTGGCACGTTTCCCACAGAGGGCACCATGATGACTGTCCATTTAACCCAGGAGACAGGAACCCTTCCCTCTAGGAACTGGCAGGAGAACACCTCAGAATTTGCCACAGACATTGGCGCAGATGCCTTTCTGAGGCATTTCCTCAGACCTCAGGCCTGCTTTGCATGCCCTATTGGCTGCAGCAGGGAGACCAAAGCCATCATAGACGGTGTAGAATATCTTACAGAAGGCCCGGAATATGAAACCATCTATGCATTTGGCTCCAATTGTGATGTAAAAGACCCAGAGGTGATTATCGTTGCCGACAAGCTGTGTGATGAGTATGGGATGGATACGATTTCTTGTGGTGCGGCCGTTGGCTTTGCCATGGAGTGTTTTGAAAAGGGGCTGATTACAGAGAAGGACACGGGAGGGATCCAGCTTTCATTTGGCAATGGGAATGCCCTGCTAGACCTTATTCATATCATTGCGAAGAGAGAAGGGATGGGGCACCTTCTCTCAGAGGGCGTGAGGAAAGCTTCAGAGAAGATCCAAGGATCTTCCGATTTTGCCATGCATGTAAAAGGTCTGGAACTCCCCGGGTATGATCCAAGGGGGATGAAAGGCCAGTCCCTGACCTATGCCTTATCCGATCGGGGGGGTTGTCACTTAAGATCCAATACGATCCGCACAGAGCTGTTGGGCATCCCTAAACCTTACGATCGCTATGGTTATGAGGAGAAGCCTGAGATGATCAGGGAACTCCAATTGAATTATGCCACGTTTGATAGCTTGATCGCGTGTGTGTTCGGGGCCTTTGCCATCTCCATGGAGGATTATGCAGATGCCGTTTCCGCGCTTACCGGCTGGTCTTTCAATTCGGGAGACCTGCGGTTCATTGCAGAGCGGGCCTGGAACCTCACTCGACTCTTCAATGCGAGGGAAGGCTTTACAAAAGCACACGATACACTGCCCGAGAGGCTTTTCACACAACCCTCCACAAAGGGTCCTAGCAAGGGGCAGGTGGTGGACAGAGCGGCCTTTGAGCAGATGCGAGATGCATATTACCAGGTGGTGGGCTGGGACAGAGAGACAGGGATGCCGACAGATGAAAAACTGAAGGCCTTAGGAATCGAAGATCTCAAAGCGAGTTGAAGTAGCGCTTCTTCTTGTTCAAGACACCAGAACCTATTTCAAAAAGAAATAGCCAAGAATCCTAGCCACAGACCCGCCCGCCTCGCACGAACGAGCAGGCTCGCGCCCGTCCTCCGCAGTAGCCTGCTACGGAGGATGGAATGGCGGGCAGGCATTTTATAAAATCGCACCAGCGATTTTGTTAATACATGGCATCCGGCAGCGTGTATTGTTTGGCCGGATTTCTGATGGCGATCACATGACAATGGGCATATTTGGATACGTTTGCCACGGTGCTCCCATGGACGATTCGGTCCTGTTCCGATTTTCCGAGGGCACCCATCACAATCACATCGATATTATTCTTTTTGGCATATCGGATGATTTCAACGTCAGGAGATCCATTCTTGATCACATAGACGTAATCCTTAAAATCACCCAATTTCTTTTCGTATTCTTCTTTCAGGGCGGTCTCTGCAGCCTTCTCCACTTCTTCATTAAAGAAAGCCTCGCCACCTATGGCCCCTTCGGGAACATGCTCGTCCACGATATGCCGACAATAGGCGTAAGATGAGTGTGGAACATGCATGATATGCAGCTTCGCCTTGTACTTTTTGGCAAGATCCAGTGCATGAAAAAAGGCGATATTGGCATCTTCAGAAAAATCAGTACAATAAAGAATGTTCTTATACTCTATCATGGTGGTCTCCTTATTTGGTTTAAATCCTTCTGGACGCTGATACCATCAATTGGAGGTTATTATTATCTGCCTTTAGGGGGCTGTGGCAATGATTCCTTTTCAGGGAGTCTGATGAAAAACTTTGTCCCTTTTCCCTTCTCAGATTCCACTTCAATGACGCCTTCATGCTCATCGACGATTTTCTTGGCAAGCATGAGTCCCAGGCCGGTACCCCTTGATCCTTTCGTGCTGAAAAAACTATGGAATATCTTGGCCCTGGTCTCTTCATCCATACCGCAGCCATTGTCCAACACAGCATACTCCACAGCCCAACCTTCTGGTTTGCGTGATTGAAGAACAACCTCCACCTTTCTGCTGGAACACCCGACTTCCGCGCAGGCATCTATAGCGTTTGTCACCAGGTTCAAGAGGCAGCGGTGAATCCCTTCGGGATCAAACCAGACCTCAGACAGTCTCTTATCCAGGTCCGTTTCCAAAGCCACCCCATACTCCCGTGCATGGGCAATCATGAGGTCATAGACCTCTTTGGCGGGCTTATTAGGATCACATAGCTGGTACTCAGGTTTCCTCTCTTTGGCATAATTGAGCAAGTCCATGGCCATGTTCTTTATTTTGGTCACATTGCCCTCGACCATTTCCCAACCTTCGCGAAGGTATTTTTCGTTGTCCAGCTCGATCCCCTTTTCCAGTACAAATATACCCCCTGTCAGACCTCCCGTAATATTCTTGATGGCATGAGCCAGCCCTGCCACGGTCTGTCCCACGGCAGCCATTCGTTCCGCTTCTACCAGTTGTTTGGTTTTTTCCTCTACGAGTTTTTCCAGATTCTCCGTGTATTCTTTGAGCTGCGTCTTTAAAGAGATCCTCTCTTTGGCCCGCTTGAGGGCGATGCCCAGGGCATCATCATTGATGGGCTTGGTGATAAAGTCGGTGGCCTCATGTTTTAGGCTCTGAATGGCCAGTTCCATATCTCCATGACCCGTAATCATGATCACTTCGCTATCCGGGTTCTCCTCTTTCATCCTCTGAAGCAGTTCGATACCATCCATCCCTGGCATCTTGATATCTGTCAACACGATGGGGGGATTCTGCTCTTTGAATAAGGCGAGGGCTTCTTCTCCACTCTTTGCGGTAAATACCTGGTAACCGCTATCTGATAAAGATATACTCAATACCTTACGGATACCCTCCTCATCATCAACTAAAAGAATCTTTTCTGCCATTAGGCCTCATCGGGAACAGGGAACATGATTATAAAATTAGCTCCCTTGCCTTCCTGGGTTTCCACCTTAATGGTCCCATCATAGTCCTGCACAATCCCGTAACTGATGGAAAGCCCCAATCCTGTACCCCTCCCCACTTTCTTGGTGGTGAAGAAGGGCTCAAAGATTTTGTCAAGGATGGATTGGGGAATACCTTTACCCGTGTCCCTCACTTCAATCTTGACCATCTTTCCTTGGGAACTGGTCTTTAGAAAGATCTTTTTTTCGCCGTTCTTCTGGTCCACGGCATTTGATTTTTCTTCAATCGCATCCCTGGCATTGATGAGGAGATTGATGAAGACCTGTTCCAACCGGTTGGAGTCAGCCAGGATAAGTGGAAGGTTTTCTTCATAGTCCTTTATAACTTCGATTTCTCTCAATTTCAGCTGCTGACTGAATATTTCATGGGCCCTGTCGAGTGTTTCGTTAACCTGGACCCTTTCCTTACTCACATCTGATTTACGACCAAATTCCCTCATATGGTTGATGATTTTTGAGGCCCGATCCACATGGCTCTCAATCTCCTCTGTCAGGGTTTCCAGGATCTCGTCTTTAATGACCTCATTTTTCTTCACCTTCTTTGACAAGAAACTGCTGGCCGTCTTGATGACAGAGAGGGGCTGATTCAGTTCGTGGGCCACACCCGTGGCCATTTCTCCAAGGGTGGTCATCTTGCTCGCCTGGATGAGTTGTTGTTCAGTCATTAATCTTTTTGTGATATCGCTGGTGGTTACAAGCAACACGTCACGGCCAAGATATTCAGAAGGGGATATGCGGATATTGACAAAGATGGTTTGGCCCTCTTTATTTAGCTGTCTCACCTGGTTCAAAACATTACAGGTTTTCAATTCTGAGGCCTGTTGCTCACGCGCATCCTCCTCGAAAAAGTCCAGAAAGGACCTCATCAACAACTCATCCTTACTATATCCATAGACGGGCACCACGCTCTCATTGCAGTCCAGGATTTCCAGGCTATTCTGATCCAAAACAAACACAGGATTGGGTATGGAGTTAAATATGCTTCTGTATTTCTCCTCTGATTTCTTGACCTCTTTTTCCAGGTGCTTCGTCTGGGTTATATCGAGGCACAGCTCCATGGCCGCTGTGACTTCTCCTTTGGCGTTTTTAATGGGAGACGTCCTTACCACCCAATAGGATTCGGTGCCGTCCTTATTCACCCCGGCCTCTTCGCTTTGATGGGATTTCCCGTCCTGGAAGGTCTTAATCACCGGGCAGACGACACAAGGCTCAGATCGACCCTTATAGGCCTTGTAACAGTAGTCCCCCGGTTTGGGATCAAATTGCTGGGCAAACTCACGATTATACTTTATCAGCTTGAAGTCCCTATCTTGAATAGTGATATAACAGGGAGCGAGCTCAAAGATATTCTGATATTCTTCGCCCTGTTTGCTCAGTTCTTCCTGTTTTTCTCTTATCTCTCTACGCATCTTGTTAATGGCAATGGCCAGTTGACCCATCTCATCGTCCCGGTCAATGATGTCTACCCTGTAGTCATAATCCCCGTTCCCAATATGATGGGCCCCTGTGATTAGTTCTTTTATGGGGCGATTGACAAATCTAAGGAGAAAGATCCCTATGATCACGGACGCCCCTAGAAAAATGACGATAGTCAGGCCGATGATGCCCCTTGTGTACGAGGCGATCTCTTTATCTGTGCCTTCCAGTGAAAGGACCACATCCAGGGCCCCCAAGACCTTTTTGTCCTTGGGGTGAACGTGGCAGGATCCCGCAGTGCAGCCCAGTTCATTGTAAATGGGGCTGATAATTCCTAGCAGTCGATAACCGCTGGGAGAACCAAAAATGCGTGTCCTTGCCGCCAGCTCCACCCTTTCCAAGGGCGGATCTTGTTTATGGCATATAAAACAGGCCTCGGCCTTAATATTTGTGATCTGGTCGACTTCCTCGGTACTGTTAGAGAATTTGATCTGTCCCTCTTTATTATAAATGCGTATATTTTCTATCCCTTTTTGCCGGGCGATGTTTTTTGTGATCTGGTTGATGTCATCTCTGGAATTGAGCATCATGGCATAGTGGGTACCCAGTTTTATGGTGTTACCCAGCCTGTCAGCCTCTGCTACCATATTATCGACAGCCCTTTGCTTCTGATATTTAATATTAAAATAGGCCCAGGTGGATATGCTGATCAGAAGGATCAAACCGACCCAGAAAATCAGCCGAAAACTGAGCGTGTGGTGGATGTTAAGAAACCGACCCAATTTCTCCCGCCATGACTTGGTTCAGGCAATCTTTCCCAATAGGTATCATATTAAATAAGTATTTAATTTATTTAAAGATTATCAAAATTCTCTTATCAACACAAGCCGCAATTATTCCTCATCCTCCTTTGGAATCATCTCCTCAGGAATTTCCATGAGTTCAGAGATCGCCTCTTTAAAATGTATGGCCTTGAAGTCCAGCTCATAGGTCTTTGCCAGGTCTCTTATCTGGTCTATGCAGTTGTGGCACGGGACAAAAACGATTTTGGCACCCGTTTCTTTGATCTGGTCGGCCTTGATCAGGCCGCATTTTAGGCGGTGCTTTTTCATCTCACCACCCATGGGCATGGCACCGCCTCCGCCACCACAGCAGTAGTTATAATTGCCCTGGTATTTCATGGGCCGGAAGTCCTCTGAAAGCATCTCAGCCAGCTGACGGTTTTTCTCACCAAGGCCACCGCTTCGGACCACATTGCACGGGTCCTGCACAGTGGTTGGCTCTTTTAACTTCTCCCTTAATTTTATCCGGCCGTCCCGAATGTAATCGTGAAAGAGCTCTACAGAGTGGATCACTTCTTGTTTTGGGGTATATCCCAACCAGGTGGGCGCTTCGAACCGAAGCGCTCTATAGGCGTGGCCTCATTCAGTGACGGCAACTTTTTCCACCTCCAACTCTTCGGCCCGTTTAAAGGTGTTTTCAACGATCATCCTGGCCGTTTTTACGTCACCACAGAACATGGCCAGATTGGTATCATCCCAGCCCGATTCACTGGGAACCGTCCAGTCTTCACCCGCCAAATGAAATATCTTGGCCACCTCCATGATGTCCTGCGGGTAGAATTTGGGCTCTCTGGCATTGACCGTATACATGATCTTGGCCCCCTTTTTGTCGATGGGGATCTTGAGGCCAACCAACTCTTCAGCCATCTCTTCTTCACACCACTCTATGGTTTCTACCCAGTCCTCCTTGCTAACCGCCATTTGGTTGCCGAATTCCTGGTAGTTCTCCACCGCCCGGAGAAGGCCCTCTGGGGCCATGCCCTGGGAAAGGAGAAGGCCGCGCAGCATGGATATTAGAAGGGCAATATCTATTCCAAAGGGACAGTAAAGGGTACAGCGCCTGCACATGTTGCACTCATGATAGACCGTGTCGTAGACTTTCTGGAGGTATTCTCTGTCCACTTTGCCTTTTTTCCTGAGAATCTCTTTTATGAACCTCACTTTGTAAGCGGGAATCATCTTTGGGTCCTTCCCGCTGGCGTTGTAATAGTGGCACGTGTTGGCACAGAGTCCGCAATGGGCACATATGTTCAGCCACATCTTGAATCGAGCCCCGATTTTTGGTTTCAGGAAATCCATAATCTCGTGTGGATTGATCTCTTTGGTTACTTCCATTTGTTTTGCTTCTTCAGCCATAAATAAGCTCCTCAATGAGATAGTGGTATTTAGAAAGGTCTGCTGTCTCTACACAGAATACTCGCGCCTCCCAAATTCGACCGCAGTCGCCCCCCGTGAAAAAAAGAAGAGTATGAAATGTGAGAGTTTGGTGAAGGGTATTAGAATGAGTAGCAGCTCGCCCGAAAGCATATGTATGAGCTGCATGTTCTCCGCGAAGAACCCGATGCTATCGAGCGTACCATGGGTCAGGAAGTAGCCTGTCATGAAGGGCAGGGCCGTTATAACGAGTATAAAATAGTCTGAAAACGTGGAGAGCAGGCGAATATCTGCGGAGAAGATCCGCCTGAGCAAAAAGAAGATGGCAATGGCGAGAAAAATGAGGGTCATCCAGTCCGCTAGACCATCGGGAATCGGCGTCCAGGACCACTCCAGGCGGGATTCCTCCCAGAGGGTAATATGGCCAGACAGCCAGATGGGCACCACAATCAGGCAGATATGGAATAGGTAAGCCAGCGGCCAGAAAACGGGGTTTTTTGCCACGTCCTTGTTGACAGGTAACAACCAGCGCCCAAAGGTGGTCAAGACGTACTTCCACCTAAAATGTTGGTAAATGATTTTGTCCGTCTTTCGTGAGACAGAAAAGAAAAGAACAGCCCTTAGGAGGCTGCCGATAATGAAGCTCAAGAAGGCAATCCACAACAAAGGGCCTTCCACAAATGAATAGAAATTCATGATAACTCCAATCTCCTTCCATTAATTGATAATCATTTCATAAAATCCATCTTCGGAGAGCCGCAAAACCCAGAGAGCGCAAGGGTTTCCAATATAAAAGCCGCGGCTTTTTATGCTTTTATGGAGGCGCTATCTATACTGTAATCATAGGAATAATAAGGATGAAAGACCTATTTCGGGTCATGATTGTGAAAACCGGCTTTCCCGATACATCTGCAAACCCTGATATGATCTTGATTTGGGCCGGATTTCTTGTCGTCCAGGGGTCCCCCCTCGGAAAATATCCCTCAGATGGCCTTTTTGACGCTCTCGGTATGTTCTGAATAATAAGGCCCAAAAGAGTAAAATCAAGGATTGGAGAAGGAACTTGGTCGTACTACAAAGGGGCTAGCCATCGACTGGCTGGGAATCTGTTCCAAGGCTAATAACTACACATATATAATATGGTGAGTCAATAGGAAAGTAGGAGGTGATTCGCCCTTTTTGATAAAATGTGGGCGTGAACAAACGAATAGAACGGTCTCCTGGCCATGTTTCATGGGCTATGATCGCTCAGCCCATCGTTCATTTGAATCTCGGAAACCTGGTCCTTCCCCGCATAGCGGGATCTTCAATGGGCCAGGTCAGAAATTCTTGGCTTTTACTCCACCACTCCATTACTCCAACAGACTTTTGCATGAAAGCCGAAAGATGCAGCCCGCTGGCCGCTTCACCTGCAGGTCAGGTGCCCTCACCTGATGAAGAGTAGCTTGCGTGTCTCTAGTGTCTCCTTAGTCATGAAGATGGATCCTTTCCTATTAAGAAAATCCCGTAAGTGGCGCGAAGATTGGGCAGGAACGTGACAATATTTCCATACCGGTCCTGGGAATGGGTGTTAATGGCCACCTCTTTCAGGATTTTGAATCCCACTTCTTTGGAAAATTTCCTGAAGTCTTTCAGGGTAATGACCCGGATATTAGGGGTATCATACCACTCGTAAGGCAACTGTTTTGTGATGGGTGCATAGCCCGTTCTGAGAAGCTGAAGCCGGATCCCCCAATGACTGAAGTTGGGGAAGCTGAAAATCCCCTTTTTCCCAATGCGCAAAAGGGACTTGATCAATTGGTCCGGTTCATAGACCTGCTGCAAGGTCTGACTCACGATAACATAGTCAAATGTATCGTCCGGGTAATCTAGCACTTCTTCATTTATGTCCCCTTGAAGCACGGAAAGCCCTTTTTCAATACATCGGGCCACCTTGGCCTCAGCCCGTTCGATGCCGGTGCCCTCCACCTGCTTGTGCGTCTTGAGGAAGTACAAGAGATCCCCTTCACCGCAACCCAGGTCGAGCACCTTGGAACGGGGCTCGATCCAGGAGGCGACGATCTGAAGATCGAAACGGATGATGCCGTTCTCAGATTTCATGGGTGACACGTTCCAAAAATCCTCTCATTAATGCTGTCAATCGCTCACTGGGCAGGAGAAAGGCATCATGACCCCACTCAGCCTCTATTTCACAAAAACTCACATTAAGTCCGTTCTTTTTCATGGCCTGGACCATGGCCTTAGACTGGTAAGTGGGGTAAAGCCAATCAGAGGTGAAAGAGACGACCAAGAACTTAGCCAAGGCCTTTGAAAAGGCCTTCACCGTTGATCCTGAGTTGTGTTGTCTCGCCAAATCATAGTAGTCGGCCGCCTTGGTGATATATAGGAACGCATTGGCATCAAAGCGCTCCACAAACTTCGTGCCCTGGTAGCGGAGGTAGCTTTCCACCTGGAAATCCGCATTAAAGTTGAAGGAAAAATCACTCCGATCCTGCAACCGACGGCCGAACTTACGTCTCATGGACTCATCAGAAAGATAGGTGATATGACCGATCATCCGGGCCACAGCCAGCCCCAGATCGGGCTTTGGCCCAGAGTAGTAATCCCCGTTATTCCAATGGGGATCAGCCATGATCGCCTGCCTGGCCACCTCATTAAAGGCAATAGCCAAGGCAGAGTGTTTTGTGGTGGTGGCCAGTGGAATCGCCGAAGCGACCATCTTGGGATACCTCACGCACCACTCCAACACCTGCATGCCCCCTATGGAGCCACCAATGACAGATAGAATCTTCTTGACGCGCAAATGGTCCATCAAGGCCTTTTGGGCCTGCACCATGTCACCAATGGTGACAAATGGGAAGTCCAGGCCATAGGGGTATTCGGTTTCTGGATTGATGGAACAGGGTCCGGTGGAGCCCATACAACTGCCCAGGATATTAGAACAGACAACAAAATACTTGTTCGTATCAATCCCTTTCCCTGGGCCCACCATAATATCCCACCAGCCCGGCTTGGGGTCGTCTTGTCTGTAATAGCCGGCCGCATGAGAATCACCGGAAAGGGCGTGTAAAATGAGGACGACATTATTCCTATCCGCGTTCAATGCTCCATAAGTTTCATAGGCGATCGTCACGGGACCCAGCTTCTTACCGCTCTCTAGAGTCATTTCATGGGGCGGCTCGGCAAAGGTGAAGAATTTCTTCTCCACAACTCCCACAGAAATGCCATCTCTATCATGCTCTATGTATTCACTCATCTTATGATTGTCGATTGTCGATTGAAGATTGATGATTTAAGGTAAAAACATCAAATCTATCTGTTTCGCTATCTTAGCTTTAGCTCACTTGACCTTGTCCAACGCCTGACCCAGATCCGCACAGATATCCTCTACCGCCTCGATGCCCACTGAAAGCCTGACCAAATCGGCGGTTATGGACAGCTCCTGCCTGGTAGATTCCTCAAAAGAGACATACTGGGAAGAGTAGGGGTGAATCACCAGGGTCTTACAGTCACCCAGGTTGGCCAGGTGATAGATCAATTTCAGGTTATTGATAAACTGAAAGCAGGCAGCCTGATCCCTCAGATTAAAGGCGATCATTCCACCAAAGCCCCTTCCCCCAAACTGTTTTTCAGCCGTCTCTCTGAAAGGATGGCCCTCAAGTCCCGGGTAGTTGACGCAAGCCACTTCGGGTCTGCTTTCCAGGTAACGGGCTACCTTCAGGGCATTGCTCACGTGCCGCTCCATGCGGAGGGCCAGGGTGTCCAGGCCGATCATGGTCAGATAAGCGTGCAACGGGGCCTGTGTGGTCCCGAAATTAATGTGGTGTTCCCGCCATAGCTTGTCCATAAAGGCGAGCGGTCCCTTTCTTTCAATGAAAGGTTCAAAATCAGGAAATCGCTCCCTAGACCAGGAGAAATTCCCCCCATCGATAACCACTCCGCCGACGGCGTCTCCATGGCCACTCAAGTACTTTGTCGTGGAATGGAGCACCACGTCTGCTCCCAGCTCCAAGGGGCGGCAGAGAAAGGGCGTGGCCAGTGTATTGTCCACCACCAAGGGGATTCCGTGCGCATGAGCGATTTTGGCGGCCCCAGCCAGGTCCGGAACATCCATCTTCGGATTTCCGATGGTCTCCAAAAAAACAAAACGGGTCTGGTCGTTGATGGCCTCTTCCATGGCCTCCAAGTCCGTGGCCTCCACAAAGCGCACCGTGATGCCATACTTCTTAAAGACGTTGGCAAAGAGGAGATATGTGGACATAAACAAGGAGTTCCCCGTCACAAACTCGTCCCCGTTGCGTAAAAGCGCCATACAGGTATTGGCAATGGCCGCCATGCCCGAAGACATGACCACGGCCCCTTTGCCACCCTCCAGGTCAGTCAATTTCTCCTCAAGAATACGGTTGGTCGGGTTTGTGAGGCGCATGTAAATGTGGTCCGTGGTCATGCCCGCAAAGGTTTGGCTAAGATTTTCAGCGGTTTCGTGCGAATGGGATGCGGTCTGAAAGATGGGGGGCAGGGTGGCCCCTTGCCAGCCCTTTGGGGATTGGGCGGCGTGGATCACTCGCGTCTGAAAACTGTAAGAATTGTTGCCTTTCATGTCATGCCTCCGACTTAGATATATATGGCCATTTCATAATTTCTCCCCGCGCATTCTTTTACGATTCCCCATAAATGACGCTCCCCTTGCCCACAAAAGAATCTTTTCACACAAAAAGGGCTGAGGGGAGAAGGTTACAAGTGAGGGGTTTCTTATCTAGAGGAAGGAATTCAAGACCTCACAAGATCTGCAGATTTTCATCTTTTCCTGCCAATTAGTCTGAACCTCTCCTTCACAAATCGTTCCATTGATGAGCCAACAAAGGGTTCCTGTCTTAAACTCCCAGGCTGGGCATTTCTGTTTGTGTTCAGGCGGACATTTCTTGAGGGCCCAGCATGGCTTTATCTTCTTGTGATTCCCACGGGCCCTGGAGAGCAAGAAAAAAAGCTGACGCTCCACATGGGACGGGACATTTCGCCAACCCTGCTCGTAACTGTGTACGGCCTTGACGGAGGTTCCCAGCAGTTGGGCCATCTGCATCTGGGTCTTGTCCAGTTTCTTGCGAATGGAAACGAATTCTTTGCTATCCATAAGTGATTCCGGAAATGTCTAACTAAACCTGATTTGAAACATAGACCATGATTCCTACCACAATGTGGTAGGCTAGTCAACAAAAAAACTCATTTTCACAAAATTTTTCCCTACTAAATTCTGATAGGAAAGGCCCTGGACGTGCTCTGATCAGACAAGGAGGGCAAGCTGTTTAAGGTAACCCGAGAATTAAAAATCCTATGCCAGAAAATGGGATAAATTTTTCTTGACATACATACCACATAGTGGTATCAAGTTTATCATAAAAAGACACAAATGAGGCTAAAAAATGACGAGAGCAGAACTTGAGCGTGATGTGAAGCACCGATTTAGAATGGGGTTAGACGAGTTTATCAAGCAGAAGGTGGAGCTGGATATGCTTCATGATCACGAAATTTCCCATATTCTCGGGGTCCATAAATCAAGGATCTGTAAACTGAGAAAAGATTATGGAATAAATAGGGCAAACGGATTTTGTAGGCGTTTCGAACGCACCTACGGCCTTGGCGCGATAGAAACATTCAAGGAGTTGATTGAGAGGCCAGACACGTCTCTGACGGATGTGGGAGGACACTTTGGCTTTACCCGAGAATATGCCAGGCATGTCTATAAGAAGATTTACAATCGTCCTTATAGCGAGGCTTACAGGAGAAAAAGGCGCCTAAAAAAGAAGAAACGGCTTTCGGAAAGGAGGGATAAGTCTAAGCGGGCAGGAGCCTTGATGAAAGTTGGAGAGAAAATGAAATCCCTGGGCCTACCCTATAGCATTACCTACAAGGGAAATTCCTACACCATCTTTACCAACGGTTACAAAGTAGGCTTCAGGATGAGCTGTACACCGACCTTGATCAACCAAAGAGAGTACTTCCGCATCAGCAATACAAAGCAGGCCAACGAACCCATTGATTTTATGATTTGCATCTGTAGGAAGGGAGCAAAAGATACCCATTTCATTATCCCCTCCATGGCTCTGCCAAAAGCGCTTGTTTCGCTTATGCCGGAGTCCACGCCAGAGCAGAGCAAATATGCCCAATTCAAAGAGGCATGGCACCTGCTCGACCACAAGAATTAAAAAGAAGCGCGACGAATCCCAACAATGTCCCGGCGCAACGCTTGACAAAAAAAGGGGCGTAGATTAGTTTGTCGCAAAATTTACTCCCATACAGAACTATGGTATAAGTCAGTCTACGTGTTCCTTGAGCCCGTTCTTTGTTAAGGTACATCATGAGAATCCTGCTTATTAATCCACCATATCTGACACTGACATCTCGCTTAGGGGTCGGACATCAAATTCCCCTTGGCCTTTTAATGGTCGGCGGACCCCTGTTGGACGCAGGCCATGAGGTCAGGCTGCTAGATGCAGAGCGCCGACATCTCCAGATTAAAACCATCATAAAAGAAGTGGGCCGCTTTTCACCAGACATGGTGATGACAGGGCATGCCGGCTCCACGCCCGCTCACCCGATCTGTGTAAGGATGCTGAAGGCCATTAAGCAGGCATTTCCTGGGGTGAAAACAGTCTACGGCGGTGTTTACCCCACCTTCCATGCTGAGGAGATTCTTCAACAGGAGGAGGGGGTGGATGTGATCGTACGGGGTGAGGGCGAGGCGGTTGCCCTGGACTTGGTGCAGACCATCGAGTCGGGGAAGCCTCTTCGTGATGTTCTAGGTATTGCTTTCCGGGCCGAAGGAGGACCCATACTGACCCCATCTCGTCCACCCATCCAGAATCTGGATGCCTTTCCTATCGGCTGGGAATTGATCCAGAACTGGGATGACTACCAGTGCTTCGGCATGGGGCGGGCGGCTGTCTCCCAGTTTTCTCGAGGATGCCCACACGCCTGCACCTTTTGCGGACAACAGGAATTCTGGCGAGAGTGGCGATATCGCGATCCGGTCAAGGTGGCAGATGAGATCGAGTGGCTTCATCGTACCCAAGGTGTACGTTTTATCAGTCTGGCAGACGAAAACCCGACGACGGACAAACCCGTATGGCGTCATTTCTTGGAAGAGCTGGCAGCGCGAGACCTATCTGTCCACTTCTTTATCTCAATTCGTACCCCGGATATTGTGCGGGATGCGGATATCCTACACCTTTATAAGAAGGCAGGCATCCAATACATCCTTTTGGGCGTGGAGTCTGTGGATCAGGAAGTGCTGAAGGATATAAAGAAAGGGTCGACCACGCGGCAAGATTTGGAGGCCTGTCGCCTGCTAAAGCAGCATGGGATTTTTTCAATCGTTGCTCATGTCGTAGGGTTGCAGGAAGAGTCCTGGAAGACGTTTCACATGGCCATGAAACAGTTAGCCTATTATAACGGGGACTTTGTAAACGTTACGCACGTGACCCCCCACAGTTGGACTGAGTTCGCGCGGCAGACCAAGGATCGTCCTATCTTGCAGCCTGATTTGGGCAAATGGGACTACCGTCACCAGATTCTCTCCCAACCAAAGCTGAGCCCCTGGAAAGTCTTTTTGGGTGCCAAATGGATCGAGGCCTTTGTGCATGCCCGTCCGGGTAAGCTCTGGTCTATTTTGAGGACCCAAGACCCGTTCCTTCGAAGGCAGCTCACATGGTGCTTTTTTCACACCACCGCGGTGTATTGGGCTGAAATCTTTTTATGGAAGGCGACCGGATCGCCCCAAAAAACCGCAACCATCCCCATCCCGAAAAGACCCAGTTTGAAATCGCACGTGCGACTTGGCCAGAGACTGAAAAAACTGGCGTCGAATGCTCCGATGCTCAAATCTTTTTTCTAAATCCTTCCCAGCGTGAACTCCCCATTATGAGATCGACCGTTCTATAATCCCACCACCAAGCACCACGTCATCTGTGTAAAAAACCGCAGATTGCCCCGGCGTTACAGATATCTGGGGTTTATCAAAAGTTATCTTGGCCTTGTTATTCTCATACGGGAATAGGGTCGCAGCCGCCTCTTTGTGTTGGAGCCGGATTTTTGCCTTCACTCTATAGGGTCTATCCAGTCGGTCAACCGCGATGAGGTTTAGGCCTGCTGCGATGAGGCCTTTTGAATAAAGACGTTCCCTGTGACTGACCACAATCCTGTTGTTTGGCCCATCGATTCTCAACACATAGAGCGGGCGGTCTGATGATATTCCCAGACCCTTGCGCTGTCCCACGGTATAGTGAATGATACCCCTGTGCCTTCCAAGGATATGGCCTCTTTCGTCTACGATGTCGCCTTCCTCTATCTCCTCCTCATTAAAAAGAGAAGAGTAATCCGCGGCCGAAATGAAGTCCTGGCTTTCAGGACGATCTGCCGTCTCTAAGCCGAGTGAGAGAGCCATTTCTCTTACCTGCGGCTTCGTGAGTCCGCCCACGGGAAAGAGCGTGTGAGAAAGCTGTTCTGGCGTGAGTGCATACAGGAAATAGGTCTGGTCCTTTGATAGGTCCGTGGCCCTTTTCAAAAGAAAGCGTCCGCCGGATTTTCCTATCTGCGCATAGTGTCCGGTTGCAAAGGACTCAAAATCAACGCCCAGCTCCTTGGTCTTCTCCAGAAGAAATCCAAACTTGAGTTTGTGATTACAGACGATGCATGGGTTGGGCGTCCTACCTGCGAGATACTCACTCCTGAAGTATTCGATGACATGGCTTCTGAAATCTTCTCTCAGGTCAATGACGTGAAAAGGGATGCCCAATTTTTTGCAGACAGCGGCTGCAGACTTCACATCCTCTTCCTCGCCCGGGCCATAGCAGGCGTGCTTTTCAGAATCTGTCACGGGCATAGAGGCGTCAAATGTCATCATGGTCAAACCGATAACATCATATCCCTTTTCCTGGAGTAGGACTGCAGCCATCGAGGAGTCAACGCCTCCGCTCAGCCCCACTGCAACGCTTCCGATCTTCTGTTTCATAGCCGTGCTTCCGAGTGTTTGCTTATATTTGCATGCGAGATAGGAACAAATGGGTGAATCCTACCAGCCGCAGATGTATTTTACCAGTTCAAGACCCATTGTAAACACCCTAAAGGAGATCATCTCCCCAAATTCCACACAGAGGCCACGGTTTACTGGCCTGCCATAAACAGGTGGTGGTCCTTTTTTCCATCAAACGTCTTCTTCACCACTTGGCAGACAGGAAGCGGGTGGTTATCCAACTCCTTTTGGCCGATCCCCCTATTATCAGGGAAATCTATCCAGGGTCCCTTGACTTCCTGTTGAGAGTGAATAGAGTAGCTCAATCGTATTATTGTCCTAAAAAAGTCGTGACTTATGATCTCGATTTATGTGGATAAACAAGTAATCATCAACCAAAAAAGGGGAGGACATTGCAATGAATAAGAGAAAAATTGAATTTTCGAAAATCGTACTAGCAGCTCTTGCCGGGTTTTTGCTTTTGGGATTGAGCTTCCAGACCACAGCAGCTGAGCCTGCTGAGCAACAAGCACTGGTGGACAAGGCGCGTCTTACTTTCGAAAGCTATATGAGAGACGAAAATATGTCTTGGCTGCGCGATAACCTGGATCAGGCCAAGGGACTGCTCATTGCTCCAAGCGTACTGAAGGGGGGTTTCATTGTGGGTGGCTCTGGGGGAAGAGGTGTCCTGGTGGTAAAGGACGCGAAAACAGGCAAGTGGACTCAGCCTGGGTTCTATACCTTGGGCTCTGTGACCTTTGGGCTCCAGATCGGTGGTGAGGCCGCGGAGGTGATTATGATGGTGAGATCTCAGAAGGGCATTGACAAGCTCCTTACCACATCCTTTAAGCTGGGAGGGGATACCTCAGTGGCTGTTGGTCCAGTGGGTGCGGGTGCCAAAACGAGTATTACCGCAGATATCCTTTCCTTCGCACGATCCAAAGGGGCCTATGCTGGAGCTAATTTTGAAGGTGCCGTCATAAAGACACGGGATGAATGGAATCAGGCCTATTACGGGAAGCCTGTAAGACCCACAGATATTTTTGTGAAACACGCTGTGAACAACCCGGGGTCAGCCGATCTGCGTGCAGCGGTTGCCCAAGCGGCATATACCGCGCAGCAGAAGCCGCATTCCCAGGCTAAGGGGCAGTACCACGTGGTAAGCAGCGGTGATACCCTTTCCAAGATTGGTGAAAAGTATGGTATCTCAGTGGATGAATTGTGTCGTCTCAACAACATGAAAAAGACTGACACGATTCACCCTGGACAGAAGCTCTTAGTCTCCCATTAAAAGGATTTGGGGTCAGGCACTTGATGCCCACAAGGCCTGACCCCTTTTTATTTGAATCTCGGAAACCTGGTCCTTCCCCGCATAGCGGGATCTTCGATGGGCCAGGTCTTCGGGGCCTGGATTCTTTACTTTGGCCTTATGGTACAGAATGACCAGGTGTTTCCGATGCCCCCCAGCATCCCTACCCACCCGCTGAATCTGTCATTTCTGACCGCCTCAATCAATTTGGGATTGTATAGAGGAAGATAGGGGATATCTCGCGCAATGATTTTCTGCATTTCCCATATCAAGGCCCTTCTTTTATCCACATCCATGGTGCGAGAGGATTCATCGGCGATCTTGTCGAATTCGGGATTGCGATAGCCGCTCATATTCCAACCCCGGGGCCTATCATTTTTTGAGTGGAAAAAATTCCTCAGGTAGTCTGGATCCAGAGAGAGATTGCCGTATCCCAGCACAAAGAGATCAAACTGACGACGTCTCTTGACCTGATCCATGAGAGAGCTGAAGCCCATGGGCCTGGATAACACGGGAATGCCGATCATTCTGAGCCACTCCTGGATCATAATCCCCGCCATGGCACGAAGGGGATCATAGTCGGCCGGTGGCGTGAGGATGGTGATGCGTTTCATGCTCTGCCCATTGGGCAGGATGATTCCTTCCCCCCTTTCCACCTCTCCCTCGGCGTTCACTGGAGGAACGTCCCAGGCGTAATTTCCATGACGGAGGATCTCATAAGCCCTCCTGATGCGGTCTTCCCTTTTGAGTCCGCCACCGCACTCAGGTAGACCCTCACAATGCCAGAAGGTGTTCCCTGGGGGGACAATGGAATCCATCTTTACGGCGTAACCCTGAAGGATTCTCCCCAGAATAAAATCCTTATCAATCAGGGTGGCTACAGCACGTCTAAAGTGAATGTCGTTGAAAGGAGGCTTTCTGAGGTTGAATCCCAGATAGTAAAGGGCACTTTTCTCATTTGTAAGGATTTCCACGTCTCTGTCTTTGAGGAGATCTTCAATATATCCTGACTGAATGCCCCACCAAAACATGTCAATACTTCCTTTTCTCATGGCGAGCATGGCGGCATCCGTGGTGCCAAAAATCTTGAGAATCATCCCATCCACATGGGGGCCCAGAATAAATCCCTCCATTTCTTTCTCCTGCCCAAAAAAAAGATCATTCTTTTGAAGGAAAATGTAGGCCCCCTGTCTCCATTCCTTGAGGAGGAAAGGACCCGTTCCCACAGGTCTTTCCACTTTATGCTTGAGTAACTCGCTCAATGGCTTTTCCGCCCGTTTGGTCATTTCCACCACCTTCGTCCATTCCTTTTTTTGCACAATAGGGGTGGTTAGGGTCCTTGTCAGGAAGATGGCTTCGGGGGCACCAAGGTGGAATTTCACTGTGTGCTTGTCCAGCGTCTCTATCTTCTTAATAAACTTCCAGCTAGAATAATATCGCGGAACGCCAAACGCTGTTATCACATCCCCGGTGAAGGCCACATCTTCTGAGGTGAATTCTGAGCCGTCCGACCATTTGGCCTGTCTGAGTTTAATGGTGTAGGAGAGTGTGGCTTCATCATACACAGGTTGTCCTTCTGCGAGCCATGGGATGAGTCTCAGATTCCTGGGTTCCCGAATATAGAGGGGTTGGTAGATCTGACTCAGGACCTTGCGAGACCAACTGTCACTGGCCAGCCAGATATTAAGTGTCTTGGGCTCCTCGAGTAAACCAATCTTAATAACACTTTTGCCCCAGACCACCATGCCAGAGGGCCCAAGAAGAAAAAACACCTGAAGGACGAGAATCAAGATGGGTCTAAAAAAGAAGTGAAGCCGTTTTGAAGTCTCTCTCACCGCCCGCCTCCTTCCCCTTTCATAGCCTTTAGACTTATTGCTGGCAGCATAACAAAAAGAAAGGGGAGCGTCAAAACTCCCCTCTTTTTTCGGCCTGGTACTTGTTGGGTATTAAAGATTGCGTATCACGTTAAGGCATTATTGAATGGTACTGCACACCTGTTCAATAGCCGCGGCCATGGCCTCATCCTCTTTCCGGATATCCTCAAGCGTCTTGGGCATGACCTCCCTCGGCTTTTCCTCCAGCCCATACTTCCATTTGAGGAACTGTTCTCCCGTTGAGGGATAGATCGAACCAATCAACAGATCATAGTCATCCTTTGCCAGATCTCCTAACCTTTCCCTGGCCGCGTCCAGCTCTGGTTCCAGATAATCGGCTGCCCGACCGGTGACAGGCGTCTCCCCCCGCTTGTAGCCCTTTAGGACTTGCTTCTGAACCTCGGGATCTACCGGCGTGGGTGTTTTTCCATATAGGCCATAGACCATGTCTTTGACCTCATTGGTGACCATCTTGTATCTGCCAAAAAGCACGTTTAAAACGGCCTGAACACCCACGATCTGGGACGTGGGTGTGACCAAGGGAGGTGTTCCTAATTCTTTCCGTGTAACAGCCACCTCTTTGAACACCTCGGGCAACCGGTCCAACGCTTTGGCCTCTTTGAGCTGGTTCACCAGGTTCGAGAGCATCCCTCCGGGCACCTGATGGGCCAGCACACCCGTGTCGATGACCGCCATTTTGTGCTTGGCCAGATAGTCGCGATACTTGGGTGCAATGGTCTCCATATAATCACCCAGTTCCAGCAGAAGACCCAGATCGAACCCCGGATCCCTGACGGTGCCATACAAGGTGGCTACAATGGGTTCCACGGCAGGCTGGGAAGTCCTCAAGGCAAAGGGGGCCAGACAGGTATCAATAATATCCACTCCCGCCTTGATGGCCTCAAGATAGATCATAGAGGCCATGCCACTGGTATAGTGCGTGTGAAGATGGATGGGTATCTTGATCTCTTTTTTCAAGACGGTGATGATTTTGGCAATGTCAAAGGGGGCCATGATCCCGGCCATATCTTTGAGGCAGAGGGTATCTGCTCCCATCTCCTCGATCTCTTTGGCTTTGCTGCGGTAATATTCCAGGTTGAATACGTCGCCGCCCATTCGCCTCTCGGTCAACGAGTAGCAGATGGTTCCCTGGAAGTGCTTCCCATTTGCTTTGATCCTCTCCACAACGGTTTGAAAGTTACGGAAATCATTCAAGGCATCAAAGACACGGAATACATCAATGCCCACTTCACAGGACTTATCCACGAAGAGTTTCGCTACATCGTCCGCATAGTTTCGATACCCCACCAAATTCTGACCTCTCAACAACATGGAAAAAGGCGTCTTTTTGATATGCTCTTTCAATGTTCTGACGCGCTCGAAGGGATCTTCAGCCAAGAAACGGTGCATGGAATCGAAAGTGGCGCCCCCCCACACTTCCATGGCCCAGAAACCGACACTGTCCATTTTCTCAGCAATGGGGAGCATGTCCTCAGTTCTCATCCTCGTGGCCAGTAATGACTGATGCCCATCTCGAAAGGTGTTGTCTTGAATCTTGATGGGATTCTTTTTACCCGATTCCAAAAAATCGTTCATAGAAAACCTCCATTTATAAGACAAAAATCAGGATAAACCTTGGGAGTTTATCATTGGGTTAAAGGGGATTTTGAGGTAGATTCACGAAAATAACATCATCAATATGCATAACTTGTCAAGTTGAAAATATGACTCGCTGTGGAGCCATTATCCAGAGGCTCTCCCTCCTCCAAAAATTCATTTTCTGGAAGCACGGCAGAGTGGCATGCCTAGAATTCGCTTCTTTTTGGAGGCCTTGTCACAATCCGTCATCGCGGCCAAGTCCCGCATAACGGGACGCGAGCCGCGATCCAGAATATATGAGTTACATTTGCTTTTCTCTGGATTCCGGATCTCGCCCTGCGTAGCAGGACTCGTCCGGAATGACAGTTTTGGTGTATTAAGAAATAGTCTCTCCAAGCGTTTTCCGGCCAAGGAGCGCCAAGATAATGGGCCCCAACGCCACAACGAGTCCCATGGTGATAAAGGCGGCCCCCCATGACTGGACGCTCTCTCCACTGCCGCTGGCATCCAGGACCATCCCCACCACCAATGGAGCCACGGAGGCAATCGCGAAACCCAACAGGGACTGGATGGCCATGGTGGCACCGCGTCGTTCAGGTTCTGCACTTAACACGGCACCCGTATGAATGGCACCCGAATCAGCTGTTACAAACATGGTGTAAAGCACGCATAACCCTGCAACAACGGGGTAGGGGAGTGCCGCCGTAAAACCAAAACCAAAGGCAAAAACCGCGGAACTCCACATGATCAGTCTAAGAATTCGTTGCCGGCCGAATCGAATGGCCAGTTCTGCGCCGCCCACGTTGGCACCAACGGCCACAAGAGCCGCCAACGCGGCAACCGTGGCAGGAGACCAATGCCCCTCCTCCGAGGGCTGAAGACTCATGCTGAAAGCGAGGAATGCCACCATCCACGAACGCATGGCAAACAGCTCCCACATATGTGTTGCATAGGCCAACACGTAAGACATGGCCTTTCGATTGCGCAGAACAGGCCGGAAATCCAGGAGTCGGGTGTCTGGTATCTCGCTAGACTCAGGAGATTTGGGCCGTATTGCGGTACCCGCAAGGACCAGGGCGACCACGGCGCTGGCTGCTGCAAAAGCAAAGGCCCAGCGCCAGCCAAATCGGGCACCCAGTTCACCAGCGCCAAAGAAGGATAGGCTTGTGCCTATGCCGAAAGTGGCCGTATAGATGGCGACGGCACGCGCCTGGGCCGTTCCACGCAGACGGTCCACCAGCACCTTGAGCCCCGGGATGTAGGTCCCAGCGAGTCCTAACCCACCAAGGGCGCGGAAAACACAAGCGGTCCAGAATCCATCCGCAAACAGGGCAAAACCGAGGGCCGCCGATGCAGCAACTGCGCCGGAGGCCAGATAGACACGGCGTGCGTCTACCCGGTCCGTGAGACTGGCTAGAACGGGCACAGCCAGGGTGTAGCCCGCATAGTAGATGCCGTTGATCCAACCCGCTTCTGTATGGGTCAAGCCCCAATCCTGAAGGAATCGGGGAAGGAGGGCAGGAAAAGCAAAAACGCCCGCCATGCCAAGCACCTCGGCCATACACATGATAAGGATTAGACGCGTGGCAGATTGAGAACCGTGCATGGCCGACTTTATAGTCCTTATTGTTTTGGAACGGAAGTGAAAAACGGAACGAAATGCCTACCCATTTGTTGAGCGGTCATCTCTCTTCAATATTATTATTGACAGCCTTGAAATTTCATACAATATACATTATACAAAATACAAGAAAAA
>Ga0209427_10002310_pt1 | contig 22425 bp, 10 predicted proteins | sample DeeMarSWOR136_30_FD_187465 | JGI IMG/M metagenome (GOLD analysis project Ga0209427, IMG submission 187465) | Marine sediment microbial communities from White Oak River estuary, North Carolina - WOR-1-36_30 (SPAdes) (version 2) | ecosystem: Environmental > Aquatic > Marine > Intertidal zone >...
GCTGCAAACAAGACCACCACTGCCTTACCGGACCACCGTCTGGTCGGCATCAAACTTTCCAACTGGATTGGCACCAAGAATAAACCTGTTGAGGCTTTCATTGTTGTGAGTTCACCGGAGGGTAACCCTTTAACCGATATCCCCGTGACAGTGAAACTTATTAAAAAAGAGTATCATTCTATTAAAACGCAAAAACCTGATGGCCTTTTTACCACCGAGCACCATATCGAGAAAAAGGAGATAGAGGTCAAGGAAGTAAGAAGTGCCGCTTCACCGGTACAGGTCGATCTCACTCCGCTGGAAGCGGGTTCCTATGTGATCTGGGCTGAACTCTCCCAGAAACCTCAGAGTGGCACGGCAGCTGCCACTTCTTTATGGGTTGCCGGTGAGGATTATGTCCCCTGGGAAGACACTGGAGAAGACAAGCTTGAGATTATAATGGATAAAAAAGAATATCAGATTGGTGACGAAGCGGTCGCTTTTATTCAATCTCCTTTTCCCGAGGCGGAGCTTTTCCTTACGGTATGTAGAGAGAAGATCTTTCTGAAAGACCTCATGAAAATAAAAGGAAGTGCTTACACTTACAAGTTTCAGATAACTGAAGAAATGCTGCCGAACGCCTTTGTGGGTGCGGCTCTTTTCAGATTGGGTGAACCAATTGTCCCGGTAGAAGAGGAAACCGGGAAACATATAGAAAGGATCGGGTTTGCTTCCTTTAAGGTATCGGTTAACCATAAGTATCTTGAAGTTACCGTGAAGCCTGATCGTATGAAGGCTCGCCCGGCTGAAGAACTGCAGGTAAATGTTCAAATAAATAATAGCACTAAACAAGGTCATAAAAGTGAAATAACCGCTATGGTTGTGGATGAAGCCGTTCTTTCCCTCAGTGGATATACACCACCAGACCTGGTAAAAGTTGTTTACAGTGAGCGGGGTTTATCGGCCCGAATAAATGATAATCGGCCCTTTATCATCACTGAAGCGGAACTTTTACAAAAGGGAACCGGTTATGGCGGAGGCCTGATGGAGGGAATGGCGGGTCCGCGGGTCAGGAAAGAATTCTTAAAATTGGCTTACTATAATCCTCGCCTGCTAACCGATGAAAGCGGGAAAGCATCCTTCCGCTTTAAACTGCCTGATAATCTGACCACCTGGCGGATTATGATAGTGGCTGTGGGGAGTAATAATCTGTTCGGATATCAGGATGAAAAGATTGTGGTAACCCAACCATTTATTACCCGGGCGGTATTGCCCAGATTCAGCCGCATCGGCGACCAATTCTTTGCCGGTATTGCCATCACCAATCTAACCGAAGCAGAGGGAGAAGTTAAAGTGAGACCCGAAATCTCCGGTAGCTCAGTCACTATAGATAATCAGGGTTTATCAGAGGAATCCAGCAGGGTGAAAACAGGAGAATCACGAGTTCTTCTATTTCCTTTTAATTCAATTGAGGTTGGCCAATCAAAATTAAAATTCACCGCCTTATTCACCGGTGTTTACGATGGAAATAACCTCTCCGAAGCCGATGCGCTGGAGGTACCATTAGAGGTAAAAGAACTTACCGCTACTGAAACCGTGGTAGAGGTAGGAGAGACTATTGATCAATTTTCCCAGAAGATAAAGAAAGATGAAAACATCCGGAATGACATGGGCGGACTGCAGGTGGTGTTCTCCAGTACTTCTCTGAATAATATCGGAGAAGGTGCCAAGTATCTGGTAAATTATCCCTATGGGTGTCTGGAGCAGACTGCCAGCCGGGTACTGGCCCTGATTCAGTTAAAACACCTGGCTGATAAATACAATTTTGTGCTGGAGTCTGTAAAACCACTGGACCAGGTAATCGAGGCAAACATGCGAAAAGTTTTACTCATGCAAAATGACGACGGTGGTTTCAAGTTCTGGCCGACCAGCTCCCACTCAACCTGTTATCTATCACCATATATCGCCTATCTTCTAAAAAGAGTAAAGGACCTGGGATATGAAGTGCCGCGGGAAGTAACTCAAAATCTCCTGGGTTATCTCGATAATACCCTGAGAAATCCCTGTTATCCTATTCCAACCTGGAAAGGATTGGCAGAGTATCGTATCAATATTCTGCTGGGTCTCCATTACCTGGGGGACCGGGATCAGACCTACTTTGAAGAATATTTCAATCGCCGGAATGAGCTGAGTTACGGGGCCCAGATCGGCCTGGCTACCCTGCTCTTCCAGGCACCGAATTGGAAAGCAGAAGCTCTGAAAATATTTCAGGAAATCCAAAATAGCTTGTTTGTTACGGCGCAAACGGCTCACCTGGAAAGTCCCAGAGAACTTCCTCCATCCTGGTTATTTATGTACTCCCCGGTCATTACCACAGCAGAGGCTGTTAAACTATTCCTTGCCGTTGAGCCAGAGAATAAATACATCACTAAGATGGCCCGATACCTTCTTAATGCCCGTAAGAATGGCCGCTGGAGATATACTTATGAAAATGCCCGGGTGATTGATGCGCTGGTGGAAATTTCTTTAAAGAAAGAGGCAGAAGCTCCTGACTACACCGCCTTTTTAAAAATCGCCGGTGACGAGCTGCTGAGACGATCCTTTAAAGGACACCATTATAAACCCTTTGAACAATTCATCCCCATTACAGATCTGCCAAAGGGGCTTAATGATATGCTGATTTCTAAAGACGGCAGCGGGAATCTTTACTACACCCTGTCTTATATCTACCGGTTAAAGGGGGCGCAACCGGCTCGCCAAGAAGGATTCTCCATAAAAAGAACGGTGAAACATAAAGATACAGGAAAGTTATTGTCAACCTATCAGAATGATCCACCCGAAAAATTACAACTCAAGGCCGGCGATGTGCTGGAAGTAGAACTCGAATTTCTGGTTCCACAAAATTCCTATAATATGGTAATTGATGATCCCATACCGGCCGGACTGGAGGCAATCGATGCCTCACTGAAAACAACTTCAAGCAGATATGACGGACGCTCTGATGAAAGAACAGGAGGAGATTCCTATCAGTACTGGGGAAATCCCATCAACCATACCGAATTGCGGGATGATCATGTGGCACTTTTTGCAGATGCAATCAGACCTGGTATCTACAAATATCAGTATCTGTTAAGAGCAACAACCGCCGGTTCATTTCTCTGGCCGGCATCCAGAATATCATTAATGTATGAACCGGAACAATTTGGAACATGCGCAGAAGGGGAGGTAACTGTTTCAAGGTAATTTGAGAGGGGAAAGGCCCTATTAATTTTAATTAATTCGGGGACAAAAAGAAGCGGTCATCTCGACCGATCCCGCACTCAAATTTATTTCATATGAGTGCGGGGGAGTGGAGAGATCTTAAGGAATAGATTTCTTCCCGCTAAGCAGGGTATTACAGAATAGTAATTGAAGATTAGATTTCTCCTCAAATTCGGATTTCATCCTCATTTTCGTTCGAAATGACAATTTCATTAACTACATAATAAATAATATGTTATTATTAATTATAGGGTTTCATCACAAAAATGGATACCTAAGAAATTAGATACAGGAATAAGTTTTTAACCGGCGAAATTCTGTTTGAGTCCGGCAGCCGCCGGACGAGTTTATTTCGCCGGAGGACTTTTTGGTTACTTTTTGGTCCATCAAAAAGTAACAAAGAAAAAATATCTTTATATGGTAGATATGAATGATCATTTCCAATTTGGCAAATGAATAATATTGTGTTGACTCAATATTTAAAAGTAGTAATAAAGTAACCTGTATTTTACCGATTATTAAGACTCTATTCAATAATTATAATGCATTATTAAAGTATAAAAATTGGATTTCATGTAGACTTTCATAAATTTAGGTACTCATTAATGTGATGAATCAATTTTAGCAGACAAAAATGAAACATCATTTAAACAATAAAAAAATCATAATAATCCCTCTCATCCTTACCATCCTGATCCTCTTTTTCCGCTTTACTCCATATCTTACTCCTATAAATGAGGATGATATTAAAAAAGAGAACTATCATTCGATCAAATTTTACGATAGGCATGGAAATCTTTTACAGGAGGTTCTTTCGCAAAATGAAATGCGCTCTATTCATGTCGATATTAAACAGGTTTCATCCTATTTTCTGGATGCAATTATTGCTGCTGAAGACAAAAATTTTTATCAACATAACGGGATAGATTATCCGGCGGTTTTCAGGGCATGCTGGCAAAATCTGAATTCAAGACGGATTGTTTCAGGCGCTTCCACCATTACCCTGCAGCTGGCCAGATTGCTTCACCCGGCGGAAAGGACCATCTGGAACAAGTTAAGAGAAGCCTATATCACTTTTCGTTTGGAAGCCGGGATGGATAAAACATCTATTCTGGAAGCCTATATTAACCGCCTGCCCATGGGGGGAAATCTCTACGGGATTGAAAGCGCCTCCAGAACTTATCTGGGGATACCTTCCAGAGACCTCACCCTGGCCCAGGCCACTTTTCTGGCTGCCATCCCCAATTCTCCTAACCGACTGAATCCTTATCATCACCTGTCAGAAATAAAAAATCGGCAAAAGATGGTATTAAACAGGATGATAAATCAGGGATTGATCTCTGCCCAAAGGGCAGCAGGTGTAGTGAAAGAGGAAATTCATCTTAAAACACCAACCGTATATTTTATGGCACCGCATTATGTATTCCGACTCATGGAATCACTCCCGGAAAATGCTTATACCGTGAAAACCACTATCGATCTGGAAATACAGAAAATGGTGATGGAACAGGTGAACACCACCCTTGCTTATTTAAAAGAATATCATGTGACCAACGCTGCCGTATTGCTTTTAGACAATCCGACAGGGGAAGTTCTGGCATATGCAGGCTCAGCCGATTTTTTTGACACTCAGCATGACGGACAGTATGATGGAGTAAGAGCCCTCCGGCAACCAGGCTCTACCTTGAAACCATTCCTGTATCTGCTGGCAATGGAGCGTGGTTTCACACCGGCTTCCCTTATTTCAGACATTCCCTCCCATTACCCTATGCCCACTGGTGTCTATAGTCCGAGAAACTATTCGGAAGATTTCCACGGTCCAATCCGCCTGCGGGAGGCGCTGGCCAATTCACTTAATGTTCCCGCGGTTCGAACCCTGGCAAAAATCGGAGTGGAATCCTTTCTGAAGAGATTGGGTGAATATCAATTCGACTCCCTTGACGAAAAAGCAGATTATTACGGGGTAGGGCTGGTACTGGGAGGTGGGGAAGTCAGTTTATTCGAGCTGGTGAGGGCCTATATGTGTCTGGCCAGAGGCGGCAGCTTTCAACCCATTTCCGAGATTCTGAGGATAAACGATGAACCAGCTATCACAGCAGAGTTCAGGAAAAACATCTCCACTCCTCAATACAATTTCATGATCACAGACATTCTTAGCGACCGATTTGCCAGGACCTCCGAATTTGGTTTTCACTCCATTCTCAATTTGCCTTTCCCATGTGCTGCGAAGACCGGGACATCCTTCCGATTTTGTGACAACTGGACTATTGGATTTACCCAGGATTACACCCTTGGTGTGTGGGTAGGTAATTTCGACCACACTCCCATGATGAAAGTTTCCGGTGTTAGCGGCGCCGGACCTCTTTTTGCCAAAATCATGTTACAGCTGTATAGCAAGAAGGAATATCCGGTTAAATATAACATCCCAGCAGGTATCCAAAAAGTTACAGTCTGCCCCTTATCCGGTCAGAAACCAAATGATTTCTGCCCCGTCAGAATTGAAGAGTATCTTACCACAGAAGATCTGGCAAAGTATCAAAAACAGTCCTGCGACATGCACCTGCAGGAAAACAATCTTGTATTATCCTCGGTGCCGATTAAATATGCAGATTGGGCCAATGAGATTGGCATCGATATTAAAAAGTATCACCATACCTCATCCAACTTCAAGATCATCCATCCCCAAGACGGGGCAATATACCAGCGTTTACCCAATCTGGCCCCGGAATATCAGAGCATAAGAATCCAGCTGGAATGCTCAGAACAGCAAGAAGTAGTTGACTGGTACCTGGACAATGAGCGCATAAAAACCACCAGGCTGGATCATAGTTTTATATGGCCCGCCCAACCTGGCTCATTCGAATTAAAGGCCGTTGGAAAAAACGCGGATGGTATGACAAGCCTGGTAAAATTCGAGGTGAAATAAACAATTTTACATTCATGCATAAAAATTAACAGGGATTTTTATCTGTTTTAGTCCCAATGATACTTATTCATTTCCCACACTAAAACATTTGATGGATATTGGTTTTACTTTAACACTTTGATGTAATTTACGGTAATAGAGTTTCTCTTGCAAGATGCCGCCATCGATCTTCTAAATTGGCAAGGTAATTGCAGCATATATCCTAAAAAATTGTCATGATGCACAGTTGTTCAAAATTTGGGGAAATTTTTTACTGATTCCTTTTAATCCATTAAAATTAATAATAGCATATTATTTTTTATACGGTTAATAAAATTGTCATTTTGAGAGACCGAGCACCCAATAATAAATTTTCGATCAAACAATCAAATAACCATTGGGTGCTCGGGAGTCGAGAAATCTATTTGTTAAGATCTCTCCACTCCCCCGCACTCAAACAAAATAAATTTGAGTGCAGAATCGATCGAGATGACCACGTCTTTCTTTTCTTTAATTCATTATCATTTACAGGAATAACTTTTTATAATACTTTTTTGAAGCTAAGAGATAATCATAAAAATTTTCTAATTAAACGATATTGTTACAATTTGTTTATTATATGGGAAAAAGTTATACAATAAATTTCATATATATTATAGTGATAAAGAGTGGCTATCAATAATTCAGGAGGAAACTATGTTTAAAAAATTTACCTGTTTAACTGCACTGATAGTATTTTTGATATTCAATTCTACAATTGGAATTGGTCAGGATTTTACCCTCGGTCTGAAAGGTGGTGGTGCCACCTATTTTGGTGACATTGATGATCAACAGTATCACCCATACGCCGGACTTTCATTCGGTGTCTGGTTCGCCCAGCGTTTTGCCATAGGTTTGCAGGGATATGGAGCACATCTCCAGGCTAAAAAAGACAATTACTATTTTGAAAATCAGGTAATGGGTATTACGGCATTTGCAAAATTCAGGCCTCTGGGTAAAGCAGTGATCAGCCCTTATCTAATGGGTGGTGTTGAAGGATACCTACACGATCCAAAAGATGGGAGCGGTAATCCACTCCCCAACAATGCCGCAGGAAACTACAAAAAAGAACGAATTGGTGCGCCGGTGGGAGGAGGGATATCCTTCTTTTTGAAGGAAAACCTATCATTAGATATTGAGGGATTATACCATTTTTCCATGACTGATTGGCTGGATGACATTACCTTAGGGGAACATACTGACCGGTACCTCACCGCTTCACTTGGATTATCATTCCATTTTGGTAAACCTAAGGATACTGATGGCGATGGGATCATTGATAAGTATGATTTGGATCCTTTACAGGCTGAAGATTTTGATGGTTTCCAGGATGAAGATGGCGTGCCGGATCTGGATAATGATGGAGATGGTATTCTGGACAGGAAAGATAAAGCACCGCTTGAACCTGAAGACAAAGATGGCTTTGAAGACAGTGATGGGGTCCCGGATACTGACAATGATGGCGACGGTATTCTGGATGTCGATGATGCAGCACCAAATGAAGCTGAGGACGTTGATAGCTTCCAAGATAAAGATGGTGCCCCGGATCCAGACAACGATCAGGATAATATTCTCGATAAAAATGATAAATGTCCCGGTACTGATAGCACTGTTGCGGAAGGTATCGATACAAAGGAAACTTACAACGAATATGAAGATGATGATGGATGCCCTGACAAGAAACCAGAAATTGCCGTTGAGAAAGGAGAATCGATTGTACTGGAAGGTGTATACTTCTCCAGTGGCAGTGCAAATCTTACCAGTAATTCCAAAGTAGTGCTTGATAAAGTTGCCCGTACTCTTCTTGAAAATCCAGAGATAGAAGTAGAAATTCGCGGCTATACTGACAATACTGGCAATTATGAAAATAATGTAAAGCTCTCCCAAGAAAGGGCAGAGGCAGTCAAGATTTACCTGATGAATAAATATATAGATGCTGCCAGGATTAGAACGAAAGGGTTTGGCCCGGAAAATCCAATTGCACCGAACGATACCCGGGAAGGACGGGCTAAGAATCGTCGAATTGAATTCTTCAGGATTAAATAGGATGCTTTAAAGCAGTTTATTAAAATGGGATTTGTATCAAAACAAAAATCTTTTGCATAGACATGAATTTTAGTATATTTACTATCGTCTCCAAATCTGCCCCCAAGGGATTGTATCATAAGGTAAAATTAATGAAAAAAAATGTATTATTGTAAATACTTATGGTGCAAAGCAACTCACCCCCTTCGCCCCCTCTCTTTAAAAGAGAGGCCAGTCCGGCAGCCTGACGGGGGGTTGGGGGGTGAGTTAATAGATCGTTAAGAATTAATAAATTCTATAATTATGCACCATATGTACCTTATGATACAGACCCTGAAGGGGGTGAGTTCATTAGATTCACGAGTCGTACAAATGATTTTGACTTTTCATCAATTTTAACTAAGGATACAATCTCTACATTATAACAGATCGACTTAATCAACCAAAATTATTTTTGAGTAAAGAGTTGATTTACCGGTTTATTAGCACAAAATTATATCTAAAAAAGCATAACATAATAAGATTTTTGAGAACTACATAAAAGCAGGAGAAGACATGATAAAGAAGATTTTGACGCTTGTATTAATTTTTGCATTGTTAGTTTTGATGTTTGGTTGTGCTGCCAGCAGTAAAACCAAGGGAGCGGTTATAGGTGCCGGGGCTGGTGGTGTAGTAGGGGGTGTTATTGGACATGCAGCCGGTAACACAGCTGTGGGAGCCATTCTTGGAGCCGCAATCGGCGGAGCAGCCGGACTCTATATTGGAAATTATATGGATAAACAGGCCGCTGAAGTGGAGCAAGACATTGAAGGTGCTCAAGTTACCCGCATCGGAGAAGGTATTAAAATCACCTTCGATTCCGGAATTATGTTCGATGTCAACAAAGCTGTTCTCAAGCCTACAAGTAAGGAAAACTTAGATAAACTTGCAGAGATACTTAATAAATATGAAGATACGAACATTCTTCTGGAAGGGCACACCGATAATACTGGTTCCGATGAATACAATATGACACTCTCTGAAAAAAGAGCGAAATCAGTTGGGAATCATCTGGCAACCCAGGGTGTCAATCCAACCAGATTTACTATTATGGGATATGGGGAATCACAGCCGATCGCCACAAACGATACCGCCGAAGGGCGACAGTTAAACCGCAGAGTAGAGATCGCCATTATGGCAAATGATAAACTGAAAAAGGCCGCAAAAGAAAAAACAGAAGGTTAACAACCCTTTATATTCATCAGAAATCGAATTCAACACTCACCTAGAAATACGCCCTGTCTCCTTTGACCGGGCGTATTTTTCTCCATAGTCCGGTCCTATTATAATTTTAAAAATCCTAATATTGCCTTCGAAACACTTTTATGAACCCTAAAGATATGATCTCTATGAAAATACTCCTGGTTCGTTATATATTAATTAACTGAGAAACCAGATTACAGGGTTATGAAAACAGTAGTTATTATTGGCTTTATCATCCTTTGCTTAATTATCATTCCATTATCATTTCCAGGCTGGTTCCATACGGTCATCCTCATAAACCCATTGCGGTGACCAAACCAGGCAGCAAAGTTGTGCTGAAATGTCGGTTTTTTTGGGTCTTATACTCACCACTTCAAATTCTTCGGTTAAGGCATCAATTTTTTCACTATAAGTGTTAACCTCATTCTGAAAATCAATCTGAAGTTGATCTAACTGTTGTTGTAAGTAGTTTAAATTTTGTTTGGCCCGCTCCACATCCCCGGCTTCCTTCATGGTTCTGCTGGCACTTCGCATAGCGGTACCCGCTTTACTTACACTGGTCTGGCTTACCGCTTTTCTTCCCAGAAAAGCACCCAGAATAGTAGCCCCAATAGAGATCGCCGTCTGAAGTTTCTGCTGCTTTACCTGCTCCTGTTCTCTGGCAATCCTCTCCTGTCCCCGGCGAATCTTTTCCTGCAAACTGGCAGTCTTTCTGGCATATTTCTCACGAAGCTTTTCGGTCCAGCTATCACGCTGTTCACGGGCAATCTGAGATAATCTTATTCGGAAATCCCTCTCACCCTCTCCAGGTCGCGAAATCTCCTTAAGATTGGGACTATACAATAGCTCCAATTTCCTGGTTCGATAAAGATATTCTATCAATTCCTTTTCCCACTCCCGGTAGCTCCCCAATTTTTTGGCAGGTAGTGGTAAAATATCATACTGAGCATTGTTCTGTCCCTTTTTGGATAATTCGCTCTCCAGGAGATCAACTTCAATGGCATTTTCCCACTGGACAGTAAAGGCAGATGTAGTAATCGGGGTTATCATTTTGAAGTCATTCTCGTTCTCAATACCTCTTTGACTATCGACGAAACGAACTTTGGCACTTCCCCAAAGGTAAGGTTGATACACTATTTTGGCTCCTTCGGGTTTAAGCTGGCGAATTGGTATAAAATGCTGGTAAATGTTTGGGTCAATGGTAGGTGGCTGACTATAACCTGCCGGTTCAGCCCCTTGAGCGGATGTTACCGGTGATTCAGCAACTAAATGAAACTTCTCCCTTGGTTGTTTTAATTCCTTAATCTGTGCTCTGGTAAGCGGTCCTGCCAGATACGACATCACCCAGCGAGTATGAAACACCTCCGGAGTATCTTCGTGAACATTGTGCAATACAAAAACTCTTTTACCCAATTGGGTAATGATTTTTTCTAAAGATTTCCGATCAAATCCTTTCTGCTGGGCACCTGATGCACCGGACAATCCATCCAGGATGCGGTTCAGGTCTTGCTCAGTTTGTAATCTGCCAATGAACCAGGTCCCGATATTCGCTAAGCCTTTATAATCAAGATCAACCGGATTCTGTGTCGCCAGAACAATCCCCAGGCCGAAGGCTCGAGCCTGCTTCAGCAGTATCAACAGCGGTTTCTTTGTGGCAGGATCGGCAACGGGTGGCATGTAACCATACAACTCATCGATATATAACAGTGCTCTTAAACTCCCGGTGCCGGGCTGAGTTCTCATCCAACCAATCAGTTGATTCAGTAAAAGAGAAACAAAAAACATCCTCTCGGCATCAGATAAATGTGATATATAAAATATGGCATGACGTGGTCTACCTTCTCTCGAGTATAATATTGTATCAATATCCAACGGTTCTCCCTGTAACCAACTCTGAAATGAAGGAGAGGCCAATAGATTGTTCACCGTCATGGCCAGCTTGATGCGTTCCTGAGTGGGAAAGAACGCCTCCAGATCAAACACTCCTATTTTAGAGAATGGTGGAGATTGGATAGACTGGATCAGTCGCGAGAGATCAATATCCTGACTTTTTCCCCATAAATGATTCAGAATGCTGGAAAGCAAAATGTATTCGCGACTTTGTATGGGATCGGCATCGATACCAAGCAAACCAAGCAGGCTGGTTATAGTAGTGCTGATTCTTTCAGCAAAAGTATCAGTATCCTGAATAACCTCCAATGGCGGTGCGGCAAAGGAATTAAGAATGGAAACAGGTAAACCAGCGGTGCTTCCCGGTGTATATATTGAGAAATCTGCCGCCCCTCTCAGCCGCTGAATTCTCTCTTTAGATTGCCCCCAGTTCTCCAATCCCTCACTCCAAAGGGTGGCCTGCTCTTCGGCATAAGCTTCAGGAGTCAACCCTTTCTTTTCAGCTTCATTTTTATTAATCCATGGCAAAAAATCGCTAGGCGAGAGATTCGGAGAGGTCAGAAGCAAGTTCGTCATATCCCCTTTCGGATCAACTATTATCGCCGGTATACCGTCAATAGCAGCCTCTTCTAAAAGTCCTACACACAGACCGGTCTTCCCACTCCCGGTCATGCCAATGCATACCGCATGGGTAGTCAGATCTTTAGAATCGTACAGGGTTAGACTATCAGATATTTTTTTTTCTTTTATATCATAGCTTTTGCCTAAATAAAATACACCTAGCTTTTCAAAATTTTCCATTCAGGCTCTCCTTAGATTAAATTACAGATAGAATTATAATGAAAATTTAATCCACAAGTTAAATTTAATAAATATAGTAATTATTAGTAACAGACAAATATTTATAGACCAACAATTAAATGAAATTATCGATTACAATTTAATAAGCCAAATTAATCTGACTGATTAAATTCTGTATCTTTACAGCAGAGTAAGAAAATCTGTACTGATAAAATACCACATGACAGAAAATTGTATTTGCAATGAACAATTTGCTATTATATTTTGATTAATGATATCAATATTTTTGCGCAATAGTTCTTACATACCTCAATCCAAATATATTATTAAACTATAAAATACTGAAATTTAATCGTAGCAAAATTTTACTGGATATCTCGTCTTCTAATTAAAATATGTCAATAAAGATGATCTAACCACAAGGTTGGGGGCTCAAGTGGGTGAAAACAGGCAATTCATTTTTAAAATGTTTTTATGAGGGGCAGTTGAGAAATTTCTCAGCATATCGATAGAGTTAATTAATCTATCGTTTTTCTTATAGTTAAAATCTCGGCTTCCCTCGTTCACACCCTCTTCCCGCAACTTCTCCACTTTCTGACAGGTGATGAGGCAAATAATTAGAATATTGCATGAGAATCAATATACTCGAATGTTTAATCCGTTCGTCCTTTTATCTATTTAAAGGAGGTTTATCGTGGCTTATTACAAAATCAGCAATGTGGAAGGCATCGGGTCGGCCTATGCAAAAAAACTCCGGCTGGCCGGGATCAGAAGTGTCCACGCCCTGTTGAAAATGGCTGCTACCAGGAAGGGAAGAGCAGATCTGGCAAAAGCGACCGGTATTGATGAATCCTTCATCCTCAAATGGGTCAATATGGCCGACCTGTATCGGGTGAAAGGCATCGGTAGTGAATATTCCGAATTGCTGGAAAAGGCCGGGGTGGATACCGTCAAGGAGTTAGGTAATCGTAATGCGGAAAACTTGTGGCAAGAGATAAAAGAGGTTAATTCCTCCGGAAGACCCCTGGTACGGCAACTGCCTGGTCTCAAGAGGGTGAAGGCCTGGATCAAGCAAGCCCAAAAGTTAGATCCCAAAGTTACATATTAATTCTTATCAGGCATATAGCAAAGAGACAATCCACTTTCCAAAATCGCTGAATGTTATTATGGGGATGCCATGAAATATCCAGTTCTCTTTGAAGCCAACAAATGAATAATTAATAATTCGAATATGATTTGACCAGATCAGGTGATACGTGTAACAAAACTATAAGTACAAGTTTAACCATTTAATTAAAGGAGATTGATCAATGTTCAAAGAATTCAAAGAATTTGCCATGCGAGGAAATGTAGTTGATATGGCAGTAGGCATCATCATTGGCGCGGCGTTTGGGAAGATTGTCAGTTCATTAGTTAATGACGTGATTATGCCTCCCATCGGGATACTGCTGGGTGGTATCGATTTTAGTAATTTTGCCTTGACACTTAAAGAAGCGGTGGGTGAAGTACCGGCAGTAACCTTGAGCTACGGTGTCTTTATCAATACGGTCATCGATTTTCTGATCATCGCTTTTGTTATTTTTCTGGTTATTAAAGGCATGAACAAGATGAAACGCAAACAGGAAGAGGAACCAGCGGCCCCACCCGCTCCTACCAAAGAGCAAACGCTGCTCACAGAAATACGTGATTTGCTGAAGTCCCGCTCTTGATTTATAGTTAGCGATATTTAACGCTAAAATCTTGTGTTGTCGGTAGTATGCATTTTAAAAAAGTGTCTACCGACAATTTTTATATACAGGAAAAACATCAAGATTAAGTAAAAATGGGTCGTTAGAGGGATCCGACATTCGGAATTGCAAATGTTCACTAATTCGATGACAAGAGCATCAGGTCATCTCGACCGGAGTCCCGGCTCTTCTGGCCGGGACGTAGTGGAGAGATCCTAAAAAATAGATCTCTCGACTCCCGAGCACTCCATATAATAATATACATAACTTTTTATTTAGAATAGGAGTACACGGTCGCTCGAGATGACTATTAAATGACATATTCATATATATTTAATATTAAGTTTCTTTATATTTGTCCTCAAATTACTTAACACCAACAGGAATGTCAGCCTCTTGATATTCCCTGGGTAAGTTATACCAAAACACCAGATAAAAAGGCTTTCCAGAATTTTCATATTCTAACTTAACATACGAAATGCTTGAATCAGAAATGAAGCATGTGTAAATTGTTAAAATATAAAGTTTACGCGGTTAATGGAGAAGAACAATCTACCTTCAGCTGGCTCAATCAGTGCATAGCCATTCATTTTTAAAAATTTCGTTACTTAGTAATACCCATATCAGAAAAAACAGAACTAAATTATAACTGTCTACAGAATTTTTGTTTCACAATATAATCTATTGTTTATCTAATCCCGAACCATCCAAAAAGGAGAATAGTAATGATAAAGAGAATTTTACTGGCAACGCTGGCCGTATTTGTGGCCTGGGAAATACTGGACTACTTTATCCATATGGTTATACTGAGCAGCTCTTATGAGGCTACTGCTCATCTCTGGCGATCCGCGGATCAAATGAAGACCGGCCTGATGCTGATCGTGGTGATACTGGTTTCATTGCTATTCGTTACCATTTATGCCAGGTTGATCTCACCAAAGAATCTTCGAACTGCTATCAGCTTTGGTTTTCTATTTGGACTGGCAGGCGGTATCTCCATGGGATATGGAAGCTATTCCGTTCTTCCAATACCCTACCACATGGCACTGGGCTGGTTCCTGGGAACTCTGGTGGAGGCAACTGTGGCGGGTTTACTGGTGGGTCTGATTGTGAAAGAAGAGAAAAAAGATACCACTTAAAGGTCGATCATTTTCACTTTGATATATGAGGTCATTCCAGCATCGGAGAGGTGAATAACACAGTAACGATTTTCTAAAAACTGTTCAATAGTGTGAATATGAATCTCTCAGTTTTCTACAGGTAATGTAACGGTAAATTGACAGAATTTGCCTTTCTCAAAATCGACCCTTATGTCACCTTTATGTAAATTTATTTTGTCCTTTACCAGATCCATACCAACACCACGCCCGGCTATCTCATCAACGTTGTCCGAAGTGGTAATACCCGGAAGAAATATGGTATTCACCAATTGCTCTTCCGTCCAACTATCTATTTCCTCCTCCGGCCATTGGCCCGATTCTTTTGCCCGTTTACGTAACTTTTCTACCTGTATTCCTCTGCCATCATCGCGAACCTGAACAGCAAAAGATCCGTTGTTTCGAAAGGTGGTAATTTCAATAATCGCCTTGTGGGGTTTGTTCATCCGTTTTCGCTCATCCGGCAACTCTATACCATGGGCTATGGAATTACGGATAAATTGTATCAATACTTCTTTTACCAGCAGTTGACTCTTATAAGGAATGTCATTTATTTTAAATTTATTCGCCTTTAGCCTTATATTTTTCCCCGATTCACTGCCCATCTGTTTTGTTAAATTCTCAAACGATTGTATTAACAATTTCCTCTCGTAACTGCGCTTGGGACGCATCTGGGTATGGATCTCGCTAATCCGATCCAGAAGTCCATGAACTTCCATGATTGATTCCCGCATATCGTTCAATCTTTCTCTTAACAGCTTCATATCTGAACCAGTAATATGATCGGTCTTTTTCTGTATATCGGAGATACTGTCCTCAAACTGGTGTGCCTGATCAGCAAAAAACTTCAAAGCCAATAAACTGGCATTACCTTTGATCAGGTGCATCGAGCGGTATATCTTTTCTAAACGAATACGGTAATTATTTTTGTCTTGCTCCAGGTCCAATATACCCTCTATATAATCAAGCTCACGCTGTACATTATCAATAAATTCCTTCAACATCTCCGGTTCCACATGGAGAATACTTAACATCCAATCCATCTTCCGATTGGTTCGCTTCTCCGACTCAGCCAACTTTTTTTCAAGTAAGACTTGCTCGGTAACATCACGAACGGTCGCCATTAACTCAACAATCTTACCTTTAACTCCGCGAATACGGTTGAATTTAATTGTCAGGTACTTCGTCCGTTTTCCACCATCAAATCGCACTTCAAGCTGGTTGACCGGATTCAATTCATCCAGCATGTACTCATCAACATCCTCCTTAAACATAAGAGTGAGATAGCGCTGTAAAAGGGAGAGATCCTCATCATTGACACCTTCTTTTAATAGCTCAAAAAAGTTCAGGTGACCCAAATTTTTTCGCTCAAAAATATGCTCCAATATCAGGGCATATTGCGATCCCACAATATATTTACGATCGAGTAAAAATAACCCTTCATTTACATTAAAAAGAATATTATCCGTCTCCTTCTTTGCAGCTTCCAGAGCATTTGTCTTTTTATGTAAGGCTTTTGTCCGCTCTGCTACTTTCTGTTCGAGTTCCTGGTTCCGACGGCGAATAAATGCCGTGCGCTGCCGGTGCAGGAGGTAGACGCTGCCGGTAATCGTAAATAACACCAGCAGCCGGAACCAAAGGGTTACCCAGAACGGGGGAGTGATGATAACCTTAATATACGCCCCCTCTTCATTCCACATTCCATCACTGTTTGAGGCCTTTACCCGAAAAATATATTCACCCGGATCTATATTGGTATAAGTGGCAGTGTTTCCTGTACCGACATAATTCCACTTTTTTTCAAATCCTTCCAGAATATATGCATATTGGTTTTTTAAGGGATTGGCATAATGAAAGGCTGCAAATTCAAAAGTGAACACATCATCTTTATAGGATAAAGTGATTTCATCACTCTGGGTAACAGATTTCTTTAAAATTATTCTCTCATCGAACTTTTCTCCGATGGGCACGGGTTCATTAAAAATTTTAAAATTTGTTATGGCTACCCGTGGTTTATAGGGATTATCTTCAATTTCTTCAGGATAGAAAGAATTAAACCCATTAATTCCGCCAAAAATCAATTCTCCCGTTTTACTTTTACAATAGGCATTATAATTGAACTGCTTACTTTGTATTCCATCAGAAATATCGTATTTCCTGAAATTGGGCTTTTCAGGATTGTTAACCGCTTCAAAAAACTTTATTAAACCTGATGAAGAACTACTTAACCATAAATTCCCTTTTCGATCCTCTAGTATTCCATAAACTGTATGCAATAATATTCCATTCGCCCCTTTGTGGTTAATGATATTATTATTTTCCTTTTCCACCCAAAACAATCCATTCTGCCCACCAAACCAAAGATTTCCCCTGCTATCTTCATATATCGCTAATATTGACTCGGTAAACAGATCATCATGAAAATGACTTATATTGTAATCTTTATCAAGTATAAATAAACCATTCCGAAATGTTCCCAACCATAAATTACTTTGACTATCTTTGTAAATTACCCGTACATCATTCAAATTTTTATATTTACTGCCCTTGCTACTATTGAAATGAATAAAACGATTTTGCTTTATCCGAAACAGATCGAGCCCCTTGCTGGTACCAATCCACAAATCATTATCAGAATCAAGCAGTAATGAATAGATATTATTATCAATTAAACTATTCTGGTCCCGGGGATTATGCATATAATGAGTGAATGTATTGGTTTTAACATTAAATCTTTCCAAACCCCCTTGATAGGTTCCTATCCATAAATTTCCCTGATCATCGATGACGATTGCTTTCACATTGTTACTGCTTATGGTTCTACTATTATTTGGATCATGCTTATAATAGGAAAATTTACTGGTTTTCCGATCAAAATAATTTATACCCCCATTTTCAGTCCCAATCCATAAATTCCCCTTCTTGTCTTCAGCAAATGAAAAAATGATTTGGTCATTTAAATAGTAAAGGTTATTCTTCTGAGCTGGGTAGTGCACAAATCCCTTCTGTTTGAGATTTACACTATTCACACCTCCCGCATAAGTACCAATCCACATCACTTCATTGGTGTCAATGTAAATATCATAGATTGAATTATTGCTCAAAATAGAAAAATCATGATCGATGTGAGCGTAACGATAAAATACATTCACGGTTTTGTCTTTTAGATATAAACCACTTCTGGTACCAAACCAGAGGTTTCCTGCTTTATCTTCAATGATAGCTCGTATACGAGAACTTCTTTCATGATCCTCATCAATCATTAAATTGGTGAAGCTTGAGTCACTATAATTATAAAGGTTTAAACCGGAATCATCCGTTCCTATCCACAGATTGCCTAAACGATCTTGATAGACAGTATTGATGCAGTTACCGCTGATTGATTTCACATTTCGGGGATCGTTTCTAAATCGTAAAAATTTCTGGTTTTTCCGATTGAATAAATATAATCCATCGTCTCTGGTACCTATCCATAAGTTCAACTTTGAATCTTCATAAATACATAATATTCTATTGTTTTTAGGACTTTTTGAATATTTCCAATAATTGACCACTTGATGGGTTTTTGAATCCAGGCAAAATAAGGTATCAGAGGAACAGGTCCATAAAAACCCATTGGTGTCTTCCAGTAATGCCACAGAATAATTGAAAGGAGTTTTACCATTATTATATTTGCATTCAATGAAAGCATCTTTGTCCTGATCGTAAATATTTAGTCCACATCCTTCCAAACCAATCCACAAATCACCATGACTGTCTACCAATAGATTTTTAACTAAATTTTCTCTGATGCTCGTTGAATCCAGAGGATCATGTTTATATACCGTAATATTTTTACCATCGTATTTATTAAGACCTTCATTCGTTCCAAACCACATAAATCCTTTATTATCCTGACAGATGGCATTCACCTTATTATGTGAGAGTCCGTCATTTATGGTAAGATAGTTAAATCGAAACTGGGCCTGGATATTTGATCTCTCCGGGGTTATTTGAGCACCAAAAGCAACATTTACCAGAAGTAACAGACATAGCTTCTTCATTGTTACTCCCCTCTTTTATATACTACTTTTGTTCTGTCTTACATCTCTCAGCCGGTGAGCACGATAAAAATAATTTTAACTTCAGTGATCACCTTTATTCTAATGTATATTCGGAATCATCAGGGAAAATATGAATGATTATTTGAGGTAATAGAATGACCTCAAAAATTTTTGAACCATTTCCCTTTCGAATTGTAACAATTAAGTTAAAGCAGCTGATTATTTTTTAGGTTCATCATAAAAATGGATACTTAATAATTAAGACATAAGGATTTATTCTTTTACCGGCGAAATTCTGTTTGAGTCCGGCAGGTGCCGGACGAGTTTATTTCGCCGGAGGACTTTTTGGCTACTTTTTGGTCCTTCAAAAAGTAGCAATAAAATAATTTTTGTAGAGAGAACGAAATAGTTGTTTTGATAATTAACCTATATGAAAAAAGGAATTCTAGATAATTATTATTGTGAAGGTACTCATTATTGTAAAGAACCCTTTTTTATTTAATAGAGACAAAGTGAAGAAGAAATACCTTTTCCGAATATTTTCTTGATTTGAGACGGTATTTCCATTATATTTTGCCTCCCAAAATGAGAGGGGAAAAAACCGATGGCCAAAGTAAAAGAAAAGAAACCGGTACAGAAACAACACTTTCGTTTTCCATTAACCAGAACAAATTTTATGATCATAGGTTTTGGTGTGTTACTTTTGGTTATTGGTTACATCTTCATGGCCATACCGGATGATCCTGATGCTTTTTTAACCCGGACACTCTCTCCTATTATTTTGGTTTTTGCTTACCTGATTGTGATACCTATCGGTTTATTTTATCGGGAGAAGAAGGAAAAAAGATAAGTAGTTTTGCCTGCTAAGTGATAGTGTGAGGGGCGCTTAGCTCAGCTGGTTTAGAGCGTCCCGACACCGGACGTGTCGGGAAGGTCACTAATAAGCCTGGCCAGACCGTCTGAAGCCAGATAAGACGAACAGGTAAAGTAACATTATTGGGCGCTTAGCTCAGCTGGTTTAGAGCGCTGCCCTTACAAGGCAGAGGTCACTGGTTCGACTCCAGTAGCGCCCACCAATACTACAAGATAAAAGATTAAAGAAAAAAGACAAAAACTGTTGATTGTCATTTAGCCTTCCTTAGTCACACACTCAAAGGATTTGAGCACAAGGATGTGTGTATCAGCAAAGGAATTTAATACTTTTAAATTCATGTTTGGGAGTCGGGGTTGGGAGAAGCACAAAAATACTGCCTTTATATTCTTCGTAGTATTTTATCTATGAAACTGTATATTGGGCAAACCAACAATTTTAATCGCCGGTTTTTAGAGCATGAAATGGGGAAACATCCCGCTACTCGAAACAGGGGCCCTTGGGAAGTTTTATATATTATCCCTTTCCAAAATAGAAAAGAAGCGATTACCCTGGAAAGAAAGTTAAAGAATATGAAACGCCCGGATCGTATTTTAAAATATGCGCAAAAGTTGGTTTAAAGTGCCCCAACACTGGATACAAGGCGGAGGTCATCCCGACACATCCAGTGTCGGGATAGCGCCCACAATCATAACTTCAATAAAAACAATAGGAGAAGTCCGAGAAAATTTAGGCTTTTTATTTGGCGAGGGTCAAATCTGGACAATTTGGGACATCCCTCACTTAAATTCCTTTAAGTGTGGGATTGCACACTCTCCTCTCTAAAAAGTGAGCTAAGTTATTGTAAAATATGGATTGGGAAAGCAAACACCTCCGCATTACTAATCAAGAGTGCCCGGTTGAATTAGCTAGTGACTATTTCAAAACAAAGTAACAAAAGCATTTAAATAAAGGGTTTATTTTGAAGGCTTCATTTTCAGCAGTTAGAACTGACCCACCCCTTGCTCCCCTCCCTTATATAAGGGAGGGGAGAAGCCCTATTTATAGGGCTTGGGGAGGGTTACCGGAAACAGCCTGTTAAGAGAAATAGATAGAATTATAAAAATTCATTTTTAACCGGACACCTCTTCCTTACTAAGACGGAGGTGTTTGTTTTAAGTCCAGTAATACCCATCATTCCAAAAGACTAATTAATAAAAATTCTTCTAAAGTGACCTAAGAGAATAGCCCAAGAAACAGATACCAGTTACAAAGTATGAATCTGTTCTATCCCGCTTGACAAATTCCCATAATTTTGTAAATTAGTCTTAACAGAGGGCTAAAAGTGATCGGTAAAATTGTTTCGCACTACAAAATCTTAGAAAAACTCGGTGCTGGGGGAATGGGCGAGGTATACAAAGCCGAGGATCTCAAACTAAAACGTGCTGTGGCCCTGAAATTCCTGCCAGTTCATCTTGTTGAAGATTCGCATGCCAAAGAACGATTTATTCACGAAGCACAGGCTACCGCCGCATTACAACACCCAAATATCGCTATCATCTACGATTTTATCGAAAGCACAGACGAAATGGTCATCGTTATGGAATACCTTGAGGGAGAAACAGTTGCGCAAAAAATCAAATTGCAAAAGGCAAATCTCAAACAGATTTTGGATTGGACGATAGGGATCGCCAGCGGATTGGCAGCAGCGCAGGAGAAGGGCATCACTCACCGCGATATTAAACCAGAGAATATCATAATCACCAGTGCCGGAGTAACAAAGATTATGGACTTCGGAGTGGCGAAATTGCGTGGAACACCAACCCTCACAGAATCAGGCGCCCGGATCGGGACAGTAGACTATGCTGCACCAGAGCTGGTTATGGGCGGTAAGAGCGATCATCGCAGCGATATTTTTTCACTCGGTGTGGTGCTATACGAGCTGATGACGGGCCAACGACCATTCCAGGGCGACCATGACGCGGCCGTGGTCTACGCCATTGTTAATGAAGCGCCTAAACCCCTGACACATTTTCGTAAAGATATTTCACTAGATCTGGAACGTTTGGTCATGAAGATGCTGGAGAAGAAAAAAGACAAACGTTATCCATCTTTCGATGAACTATTAGCTGATCTGCAAGAGTTAAAGAGAAACATGACTACAATTCCAGTTAGTGAAAGAAAGACAGAAAAGAGCAAACAGCAAAAGCCCAAATTACAATGGTATAAAAAGGAATTCTACTATGGGAAAATCAAAGAACTGTTGACCAGGACAAAGATCACGGGAAGAAATAGATTCTATATATACGGTGGCGTTGTTATTCTCTTGATTTTGCTTATTTGGGCAAAGCTCCACTGGTTCACAATAAGTACTGAGACAATAGATTCGATTGCGGTGTTACCCATGGATAATCTCTCTGGTGATCCGGCCGAGGAGTACTTTGCCGATGGTATGACCGACGCACTGATTTCCAACCTGGCCAAGATCGGTGCGCTGAAGGTCATT
>Ga0209427_10002313_pt1 | contig 22409 bp, 15 predicted proteins | sample DeeMarSWOR136_30_FD_187465 | JGI IMG/M metagenome (GOLD analysis project Ga0209427, IMG submission 187465) | Marine sediment microbial communities from White Oak River estuary, North Carolina - WOR-1-36_30 (SPAdes) (version 2) | ecosystem: Environmental > Aquatic > Marine > Intertidal zone >...
CCTCACAATCGTCTTTCCGGCCGGACGCACATGGAGAATAGGCTGGAAACATACGGTGGATTGACAATACATGGCAACGCTTGTCACGCCGGTACCTTATAAAGAGGTTTACAAAGAATAAACTAATTCTGTCAAGGCCAGAAACGTCGCAGTCAAACTGAAGCAGAATCCGCAGGATGTCGCTTTTCAGTATTGATATGGGCGATCTGACGCCTGTTCTCGCCGCCAACCGCATGTGTGGTCATTGCGCGCACGCGACGGCTTCCATCTGAGACCGAACGCTGCTCGGGATCGACCGAGGGGGCATGCTTGGCCCCGTCATGTCGGCATCAGGGGGGCCAAGTGCCGCTGGGCAGCGAATTGTCCGACCTGCTAATTGGGATGCCGCCACTCCATTGCCCCCGTGTTGCATTGAAGCCCCATTTTCAGCGCTGGCGCTGAGCCAGGACCCCGCCGCCGGGGACGATGCAATGCTTCCGCGAAGAGCGCCAGTTTTGGTGGAAAACGCGGTTGTTCCGCCGTGCTCAAAATATTTACCCAATCCTTGCATTTTTACACGGGCAGAATAAACTGGAGAAGAATAATCCGAACATCCGATAAGATGTGTGACTGCGGGCCAAGAACGGCTCCCATTAGTTATGCGTTTATTCTGTGAATTGTATCGGCTCTCTTGCGATGTGAAGATAGGAAGGATCATTCGACAGCAGAGAGCTCTGGCCCGTGTGTTACAGGGGTATCAAGGAAGGGCAAGGGATGGCCAAAATCGGTGGAGTTGTCGAGAGACGACGCCACCCTCGAGTGAAGCTCGAGGGGGTTGTTCGAGTAGGTGGAAATCGCGCAAGAGACCTCAAAGTCGCCGGCAGGGACATCAGCTTCGGTGGCTGTTCATTTTACGTCAACGGCTCAGCGAGCTGGACGAAGAACGAGCGGATCGAAGTTGGGGTGACCCCCCCGCGACACTTCGTTGACACGATCTTCGATTCTGAGTGCACGCTGAAGGGTCGTATTGCAAGAGAAGGGGACGAAGCGGATTCCGCCCCGGATCGCAACAGATGCGTGGCCGTGGAGTTCGACAGGGATCTGAGAGAGGTCGTCGGAGGGATATATCGGCGGAGAAGAATGAGAGTGGCATTGATGTTGCCTCTTGTTCTTTTAAGCATACTGGTTCTGAAATCCTTTAACGTGCAGTACTACTGGTACCGGCCAGTGCTGAACGTGTACAGTCTTACGGTCACAGGTTATATCATATCCAGATTCTTCTTAGCCTTCTTCTACCGCCCTCCAAAGGATGTCGGTTATGCGCCGACGGTAAGCTTCGTAATTCCAGTCAAAAACGATGAGAAAATCATCGGACAAACCATTGCTCGTTGTTTCGAGATTGACTACCCGGAAGAGAAAGTTGAAGTGATTATAGTCAACGATGGATCCACTGATAGCACGTTAGCTGAAATCAAGAAGGCCGAGGCGCGTTTTCCCAGGTTGAAAGTGGTGAGTTTTGAGCGAAACATGGGAAAGCGGCATGCGATGGCGGCGGCTTTCAGGATGGCCTCCAACGAAGTGCTTGTCTGTATGGATTCTGACAGTCTGGTTGGCAGGGATTCCATTCGCTACATTGTGCAGGGCTTTGCGGACCCATCCGTTGGCGCAGTGTGCGGGCACGCAAATGTGCTCAATGCCGAAAGCAGTGCACTGGCCAAAATGCAGGAGGTCCGCTACTACGTCGCTTTCCAAGTCATCAAAGCGGCCGAGCACGTTTTCTCCGCGGTGACGTGTTGTAGCGGCTGTCTGTCCGCCTACCGTCGGCGCTACATCACGGACGTATTGGACCCATGGCTTGATCAGAGATGGCTCAATCGGCCCGCCACCTTCGGCGACGACCGAAGTCTGACCAATTACATGCTCAGAAAGTACCGTGTTCTGTACGACTCGCGCGCGGTCGTGGAGACAGAGGTGCCGGAAGGCTGGATGAAGTTTTTCAGGCAACAGTTGAGATGGAAAAGGTCATGGTTTCGCGAGAGCCTGATTGCAGGCACCTTCATGTGGTATAAGCATCCGATAATGGCGTTGTCCTTCTATCTGGGTGTGATGCTGCCTCTTATCTCGCCTGTCGTCGTATTCTACAATTTTGTCTACAGGCCTCTCTCCTCGGGCATACTCCCGGTGTACTACATCACGGGATTCGGCTTGGTGAGTTTGTTGTACAGCCTCTACTACGCACTGAGGCGACCGAATGCAAAATGGCCCTACGGTTTCATCTTTTGTTTCGTGTATGTCGTGGTCCTGGCATGGCAAACATACTTCGCAATTCTCACCTCCCACAGAAATCAATGGGGAACGCGATGAAAGACAAGCAAGCTCCTGTATACCTCCGGCATTGGATTCTAATCATTGCCGGCCTTTGTGCGGCCTTCGCGGCTCGACGTCATCTACAAAAAGCCGGCCATGTGGAATCCGTGCGGGCGCCGTTCGCCCGCCGCGCCGGTGACACACGATTCGTCACCCTATTCTACCCGAGGATTAGTGAGGATCCTGAGTCTCATTCAATGTCCAGGAAACTGTTTTTAGACCACATGACAATGTTGAAGGATGCGGGCTACTCCACCGTAGGACTACAGCAACTCTGTGATCTTTATTATGCAGATAAACTGTTGCCCGAGAAGGTGGCGGTCATTCTTTTGGAGGGCTTTAGGGACACTTGTATCCACGCCGTGCCCGTAATACAAGGCCTGGGATTACGAGCGACTATGATGATCAACGTCGAAGCGATGAGACGAAACAACCACTCGTTCATGAGCTGGCATGATTTGAAGAAGATGCAAAGGCTCGCCAACTGGCACTTCGGCATAGCGGCGAACGGCAACGGTGACGTGCAGGAGCAGTTAGAGTATATGCGAGAGCGCTTTGCCAATATTCGGGTATGCGGTATCTCAGGACCGATTGACGTCAACCACCCGATCGGGCGTACCCAGGAAAGACTGCTGTTGTTCCCGAGAAGAGATGGAGACGGCTACAACAGTCTTGCCACAGATCCATCTTGTCTCAATGTGCTAAGGGTAGGGCCGCAGCAAAAACATGACGATCTCGCACGTTTGCTATCGAACGTTTTTTCCAAAAGGCTAAGGTTCGTGGATGAATTCAACGAGGATACGGTGAAACTGAACTGGACCTCAACCTGTGGTGACACCTCCGTCAGAGACGGTGTGTTGGAGTTGTCGGCCGGGCCATCTCAGAGCAGCGCCGAGACGTGGTGTGCAGGGACGCATGACTGGAGCGATGTCGACCTTGGAGCAAGATTCAGGGTGGTCGGTGGCAGGCAATTGTGGGCTTACGTGCGCTTTCGGGACAAGGACAACTATGTTCGCCTGGGCTGTGACGGTAACCATCTGTATCTTCAGCAAAGGATTGCGGGTGTGAAGGTGAGAAATCTGAAGGTACTTGAGTTTGAGAGCGGCTTCTCTGAATTCCACGACCTACGACTGGTGATCAGGGGTCGCTATGCCACGGCATATCTGGACGGCAAGAGAACCTCTCAAAGACCCTTCCAACTCGACGATTCACTCGTCTCGGGTAGAGCAGGCTTCGCGATCTGGGACCCTGTGCCTGGAGCTGCGAGCTGTCAAATGGACCGTGTGTTCGTCCGCAGACTTCCGTGTATTGCGTTGATAGACGCGAGCTGGCACAAAGGTGCGTACCGTTGTGTTGCGGAACACTCGGACTATCTCTCATACCTGTGCCCGAATGGTCTTCGCCTGATGTCCCCTGATGCGGCGTGCGACATAGACGATCACAAAGCCCTTTTGATCTCGGCAGCATACAGGGGGCACGAGCTCACTCCGACTGTGGCGCTGGAGGAGAGTGACTTCAGATCGAGAGATCCCTGTACGCTGGCCGGCGAACTCACCCGCCTCGTGCAGAAGTATAGATTCGGCGGTCTGCACCTTGACTGTCGGGGCTGCCAAGGCGACGGATCGTTCGCGGCGTTGGCAGAAATGTCGGCCACGTTGAAGATGAACTTGCCTGACTCTGTGCTGATCCTCTCTCTGTCACCGCAGTGCTATCAGACCTGTGAGGAACTTCTCAGAAGAGCTGACGTCCTTGCCCTTTCGCTTGAGGGAGGACCCCTTGATTTCCTGGACGACATCGCCCGGCCGTTTAGGCTCAAGACGCTCCTGAGGGTCGAGACGGATGAACCTTGTGTCTTCATAGAGAACCTGGCCGCGTCGGGGGATGTCGAATCCACGATCGATGCGGTCAGTAGCGCCATGAACATTGTCCAAAGTTATGAGTTGAAGGGCATAGCGCTATGCGAAAGATAGACTGTCCTGCTGTTTTGGCGTTGGCAGCCATGATGCTCTGCGTCTTGCTTCTAACGCCTTCAACCGCACGTGCTGAGACAATCGCGGACCATATGGAGAGAGGCCGGCGCCACTATCAGTCCGGCAGCTACCAGGCGGCTCTGGATGAATTTCGGACGGCTACAGGAATCGATCCGGGATACCTCAAGGCCTGGGAAAACATGGGCTGGGCCTACTGGAAGATGGAAAGAGTGGACCGAACACTTGAGATTTGGGAAAGCCTCAAGGCCGTACATCCCGACCATCCCAGGTTGTTGAATATGATCGCCCAGGCCTATGCGGCGAAAGGAGACTATGAGCAGGCAATGGCTGCTTATGAGGAGAGTTTAGAGGTCGAGCCGGGGCAGACGGACATCCTTGCGGCGAGGTGTAGGATATTGCACTGGGCCGGGCGGCGCAGAGAGGCCGTGCGGTGCTGTGAGGAGGTACTATCGTCGTATCCCGAGAGGGACGACGTCCGGCAATTGCTCGCGGAGCTGCAGATGAGCCGGGAGATCGGCGACTATCAGGCTGCCGTTGATAACTGGCGACACCTAATCGCAAAGGAGCCAAATGACTTGGAGTGGCAGGCTGGATTGGCGAGGGCATACTATCGCACCGGAGCCTACCAGCGGGCCTCTGAAACGGCCCAACGTGTCTCCGAGCTGGACTCGGCCCATGTCCCCACCCTGGAGATTCTCCTTCACGCGGCACTCCAGACGGAGGACTACGAGCGCGCCCAGAATACGATTATGGGACTCCGGGCCGTTGATCCCAACCACCCCGACATCGCGACGGGACAAGCTCAGATCCACAACGGGCTGGCGCTGCGGCTCTATCGCGACGGTCACTACGACAGGGCGCTCGAAGAGTTTCAGTCGGCCCGCGCTCTGGCGCCCGGACTGCCCCGGCTGCTGGAGAATATTGGCTGGACGTACGAGCGTCTGGGCCAGATCGACGAAGCCATCCGGGTATGGGAACAGTTGCTCGACGAGCAGCGGGACGACGTGCATATTCTCAACCTTCTGGCCCGAGCGCACGCTGCTAAGGGGGACTACGAGCAAGCGGCGGCGGCCTACGAGGTCAGTCTGGAGACCGAACCGGAGCAGACCGATATCCTGGCCGCACGGTGTAGGATACTGCATTGGGCCGGGCGGCACACAGAGGCTGTGCGGTGCTGCCGGGAGTTACTCTCCTCATATCCCGACAGGGATGACATTCGGCAATTGCTGGCAGAGCTGCAGATGAGCCAGGAGATCGGCGACTATCAGGCTGCCGCCAAGAACTGGCGATACCTGACGGCGGAGGAACCGAATGACTTGGAGTTGCAGGTTGGACTGGCGAAGGCGTACTATCGCGGCGAATCTTATCAACGGGCCTCTGAAACGGCCCAACGTATCTTGGAGCTGGATTCGACGCATGTGCTCGCCCTGGAGATTCTGCTGAACGCGGCGATCCAGACGGAGGATTACGAACGTGCACAGAATGCCGTCACGGGACTGCGGGCTGTCGATCCGAATCACCCCGACGTCGTAACCGGACAAGCCCGTATCCACAACGGGCTGGCGCTGCGGTTCTACCGCGACGACGATTACGAGAACGCGCTTGAAGAGTTTCTGGCCGCCAGGGCTCTGGCGCCCGGACTATCCCGGTTGCTTGAGAATATTGGCTGGACCTATCAGCGTTTGGATCGGATTGACGAAGCCATCAAGGTGTGGGAACAGTTGCTGGACGATCGGCCGGACGACGTGCATATCCTCAATCTTCTGGCCAGAGCGCATACCGCGAAGGGGGACTATGAGCGAGCGATGGCAATCTATGAGGAGAGTTTAGAGGCCGAGCCGGAGCAGACAGATATCCTTGCCGCGAGGTGTAAGATATTGCATTGGGCCGGGCGGCACGGAGAGGCTGTGCGGTGCTGCCGGGAGTTACTCTCCTCGTACCCCGACATGGACGAGATTCGGCAATTGCTGGCCGAACTGCAGATGAGCCAGGAGATCGGCGACTATGAGGCTTCCGTTGATAACTGGCGATACCTGATTGCGGAGGAACCGAATGACTTGGAGCGGCAGGTCGGACTGGCCAGGGCATACTATCGCAGCGAATCCTATCACCAAGCCTCTGAAACGGCCCACCGTGTCACGGAGCTGGATTCGGCACACGTCCCCGCCCTGGAGATTCTCCTTCACGCGTCAATCCGGATAGAGGATTATGACCGCGCACAGAACGCCGTTGCGGGATTGCGGGCCGCGGAGCCGAATCACCCCGACATCGCGACGGGACACGCCCAGATCCACAACGGGCTGGCGCTGCGGTTCTATCGAGGTGGCGATTACGAGAGAGCGCTCGAAGAGTTTCTGTCGGCCAGGGCTCTGGCGCCCGGCCTATCCCGGTTGCTGGAGAATATTGGTTGGACGTACCGGCGTTTGGGTCGGATTGACAAAGCCATCGAGATGTGGGAGCAGTTGCTCGACGATCAGCCGGACGACGTGCATATTCTCAACCTTCTGGCCAGAGCATATACGGCCAAGGAGGTGTATGACAAAGCGCTGCTAACATACGATAGAAGTCTTGAGATCGACCCGACCCAGGAAGAGGCTTGCTTCGCCAAAGCCAAGATCAAGAGATGGATCGGCCGCTATCATGAGAGCGCGACTGAGCTCTCGCAGTTGCTCGCCGAGTATCCGGAGAATGCCCCGGCGCGTTACCAGCTTGCCAAGTGCCTGGTGCGCCTTCAAAGGTACGACGAGTCGGTCCAACACTTCAAAGCACTGATCGTCGCCGACCCTAACGACTCACAGTACAGCATAGGCATGGCAAGAGCCCTGTATCTTTGTGAGCGGTACGACGAGGCGCGAAGGCTTGCGGATGATGTTCTCGCGAAGGACCCGGCGAATCTGGACGCGCTGGATTTCCTCGTGGATGACGCAGAGTCTTCCGAAGATTATTTGAGGGCGTGTCGTCTTCTCAATTCTGCCGTCGCGATTGACGGCAACAACGTCCCCCGTTTGAACAGACTGGCGCGTTGTGCGGCGACCGTTGACGACTATCCGTTAGTCGAGAGGACGACCCGGCAAAGCCTCAATCTCTTTGCGGCCCAGCCCTCTATTCGTTTGCTGCATGCCGATTCGTTGAGAATGAATGGTCGTCCCGCCAAGGCGGCAGAGCAGTATCAACACATCCTCACATACAATCCCAAGCATATACCGGCATTAGTCGGACTGAAGGACTGCTGCGTGGCCCGGAAAGACTATAAGGGGGCCCTCGCCTATCTGGAGCAGGTCGTGTCCATTGACAAGACGAATATTTACCTCTCGCTCGACAAGGCGAAGCTACTGGCGTATGCGGGGGAATACGACACGTCTATTAAGCTCCTGGAAGACCTGTTGGCCAAGTCGACGGCCCAAGACGCAGTTCTGATACTCCTGTACCATGGCTTGACGAAAAACCAGAGAAGCAACATCTTGAGAGTGACCCATTTCAAAGCCCAAATGAACGTCCTGAACGAACTCGGCTATGCCACAGTCACCACAGCGGACCTGGCTCATGCCTGGAAGGGCAAGGGGAAGCTGCCAAGGAGGAGTGTGCTGATAACCTTTGATGATGCGAGGCGTGACAGCTTCGAGTGCGCCGACCCCATTCTACAAGACCTGTCGTTCAAGGCGACCATGTTTGTCCCGGTCTGTACCGTAGAGGCAGACGATCCGCTTTTCTGCACCTGGCAGCAGATAGAACGTCGCGCAAGCACGGGGCGATGGGAAATACAGAGTCACGGCAGCGACGCGCACAGAGACATTGTTATCAATGCGGCAGGTGAACGCGGGACATTCCTCACACACCGACGTTGGCTCGACGACGAGAATCGACCAGAGAGCAACCGTGAATACCTTGAGAGGATCGACTCGGACTACAGAGAATCCATAGAGGCTCTGGAGAGCCACTTAGATATAGAAGTCAATGCATACGCTTTTCCAAAGGGCAAGTTTGGCCAGGAGGAGTATGCTTGCGCCGGCTCGGTTGCCTCCAATCTCGCCGCCGTCAGGAAGTATTTTGCCCTCAGCTTCGTCCAGAATCGCTACGGTTTCAATCTTGTCGGGGACAATCCCTATCTGCTGAAAAGGCTGGAGGTACGCGAGACCTGGACGGCGGACGAGTTTCGGGACCATATCGCCAAGAACGATCCGGCCAGGCTTATAAAATTCAATCTGGCAAAGGTTTGCGACTGGGCCGGGCAAGGCAGCCGATCCCTTCGCTTGTACGATGAGTTATTGAGGGAAAATCCGCTGGATCAGGAAATCCTGTTAGGCAAAGCCATCGCCTGCAGGCACAGCCGCCGCTTTTTCCAGGCCCGGTCCGTCCTGAATCAAATCCTGGAACAGGACGCGACCGATCAGGCTGCTCTGGAGGAACGAGCGCGCGTGGATCAGCTCGTGACCCCGGCAGCCGATACTTTCTTTTCGTTTTTCGAGGATAGGCGGGATAGGCAGCGGTTGAAATGGGGCACTTCCTTTCGTTTGCCTTATAACGATGAGCTGACGATTGCGCCGGCTTTTGCAAGAGCAGAGCTCGATGACAAGAATGTTGGCCAGGTAAGTGAAAACGAGGGCTCGCTGAGCGCCATTTGCCGGCTGGGTGATGCTCAGTACGATTTGTCGTACACGTTCAGAGATTTTACCGGAGCCGATGATGCGCACAACTACGCGCTGGCCGCCCAGATGCCTCTCCTTTTTGACAATGTGAGATATACCCACGCCTACAGAAGTGAAGAAACGGCCAGAGCGGCCATTCAAGACATACGATATCACGAGAATCTCATTGCCGTTCATGAGGCCATCAGCAGCCGGCTTTCGGCCTATGGCATGTACAGACGCGCCGACTACACGGATGACAACTGGCGCAATAGCTTGAGACTCCACGGTTTGTATCGCTTCTTCGATCAGCCAAGGCTCTCTGCGGGATGCCAGCTCGCCCTCGACGATACTGACTTCTATTCGCGAGCTTACTATACGCCGGACGAACTGAGAATGGTACAGGCGCTATTCAGGGCCGATGGCCAAGTGTTCGGCGACTTGAGGTACTACTTGAGGTACGCGGTTGGCTGCGCCTGGGAGCGCGGCAGCAGCGAGAGGGTCGTACAGAACGGCAGTGCCTCGCTGGACCTGCAAGTCAGCGATTCGCTGGACTTGGGGCTGCTGCTGGCCTTCTCAGACACACCCACCTACGGAAGTAAGTACGTCCTGGTCGACCTTATGTATCGCTTCTGAGTCCCGCCTATGCGCCGCCTCTTACGCTCACCGAGCAAGGGAAACGGAAGAATCTGGAGGATGTCAGAAGAGGTGCCGAAAATCTCAACAAAGCCCTTGCAAACGTCCTATAAGTATGGTATTTGGGGTGCATGGATGGAGGTGTGGAGAGACGTTAACTATCTCGCATCTTCCCACCCACAAAGGATGTGCTGGACATCGGTCACACATGCAAAGGGAATTGTATGGTCGCTTTCAGGGAAGAGAGCAACGTGAGGGCACGGAACGGGCACTGCCGCAAGGAGCAGACGCGGCGTCAGCACTGTCTTACACGCCACGAACTCTCAGGCTTTCAACGCATCAATTCACGGGGCGAACCCCTGCGTGTCCGACCAAGGCGCCAGGCCTGCCACTGCCAGGCCAAGGCTTGGCCCCAACATGCAGTGTCTCGAAATGTTCGCATTTTGATAGTGGAGCAGAAACATGAAGAAAATCAGGAGTAAGACGGCACGCTTACCTGTTGCCGATGCCGGGAAAGACCAGACTGTATATGCTCGGTTTGACGGGACGGCCAGTGTGACTCTTGATGGTTCAGGCTCAAGTGCCCCGAAGGCCAGCAGCCTCACATACGCTTGGCATCGCGACGGCACACCCGTTGCAACAGGCAGTGGTCCCACTGTAGAGCTGCCGGGCGGAGAGCACACGATAACATTAGTTGTCAATGACGGAAGAAGAGACTCTGAGCCGAGTAAGGTTGTCATCACCGTCATAGAGCCGATGGAAGCAGAGTGCAGGATGTTCCCTCCGAACAAGAATTTGCACAAAAGGAAGCCGGAGATCATGGCAATGCTTCGTTTACCCCCAGACATTACAAAAGATGAAATCAACCTGGACCAGCCATTACGGCTCTATCCTGGCGGTGCTGAGCTGGTGGATCAGTACGCGATGCAGTGGCGTGCACGACGGAGATTACGCACGAACATCTTTGCCTTTTTTCACGAAGATTTGCTGAAGCATGCGGCCTCCCACGACGGCTGTGTCCTATTGTCGGTCGTCGGCCGGCTCAAGAGCGGCCGGTACTTCTGCGGCAGCGACACCCTCGACGTTGGAGACCGGAGTGAGACCACGATTTCTGCGGCTGAGACTTCCCGCCCTATGGTACGTGGTGGCTCCGGATAGGTTCACACTTGCAACATTCTCTGGGACATGCGTTGCGTGTCTACGGTCGCGGGCAAGGGTGTGACTTCTTTCTTCAGATTGAGGATCAGTTTGTCGGGGCTTGAGTTCATGCGGCCATTGTTATTTCGAATATCGGCACATAGGTCATTATGATACCCCGCATTCAGATCAAAGCATTCGATTTGGGAGTTGCTGTTTTTCTCAACATAAGACTTAAGTAGAGCTATGCCAAGTCGTGTACGAGGCTTTGCAAAGGGACTGAAAACAAGATTCGCCTGCATTTCTATAATCCGCATCGTTCAGGCTATCCCGGTCTATCTCATGTCTCCGTCTGAATCATCCCGGCTACTTGCTCGAGGCAACTATACCCGTCTGCGAAATACTTTCTGAGTCCAAATCGAGCAAACAAAACTGAACCACGCCGTCTTTGCCGGATTGTTCTTTGTTCTGCTCGATAAGCTCTTCAGGAATATCAAGATAGCCGTGCCATATCTTGATCGGGCCAAAGAAGGACCTGTACCACTTGGGCCGAAAGTTCCAGTTATACGACAGAACGAAAGGCTGAAATCCGGTTTGCTCGATCGCCAGCGCCAGACTTCCCTGGTCCGCTACCGGCATGAGACCGATCGTCTCACTTTTAGGATAGTCAATTATCGATGCGTCCGCTGTTGGGAACAATTTCGCCCAGACGTCGAAGACGGGCTTTGCCTTTCTGCTAAAAAACAGAACGCCGCTGTTGTATTCTACCATATCACCGGAAAGCCTTGGATCACTGTACCGTCTCGTCCACGGGCACTCATTGATAACACACGCCAGGCCAAATGCCGGGCCCTATCAAAACCGTAGTCCAGCCTTCTCAGGACTATCGTGTCATTGTCCAGAAACAGTGTCTCTTCAAACGGGCTCAGGTCGCATATTCTGGTCTTGTTTATCTTGCCCCCGGCGCCAAATCGTTCAACGTGTATAGGAAGCTCAGGATGATGCTCTCGAACGGAGGCGATGGAGCGCTGAGCGTTTTTTGATGCTTCTCATCGTCGCCCCATATCATGTATATAATTCCACGTTTGGCTTCGGGCTGCCGCGTCGCAATAGCAGACTTGACTGATTCCAGAGGTCTCTCTTGCCGCTCCCGGCTTTGTGTCAATCTTGTATCCTTATCGCTCATTTCAGTTCCACGAGCCTTGCACCACCGGTGCCACATTTTTCGATATGCATCTTCCACGCCGAGTGCGAGTCTTTTTGCATTGCACAAACCACAGGAAAGCATTCTCTCTCTCATGGAAGCTCGAATCTTCACAAGGGACTGATGATTTTTGGCCAGCGCGGTGGCTTTAGCGACATATTCTTCGGCTGTCCCGGCCGCGAAGAACTCCAGACCGACCGACCTGAGCAAACTCAAGCCGAGTCGGGAAGCGAAGGACGCGCCATAGAGCGAGATGATCGGCACCCCCATCCAGAAAGCATCACAGGTCGTCGTATGACCATTAAAGGGAAATGTATCCAGGCAGATATCAATGCGTTCATACTCCCGCAGGTGCTCAAGGTAAGTCATCCACCCTCTGATTTCAATCCTGTCACGGCTGAGCCCAAGAAGCTCAAACTGACGCAGGTAGTGGTCTCTAATATCCTAGTTATCCCCTTTCTCGAATCTCAGTACAAGTCGCGATTTGTCATTGGCTTTCAAGACTTCGGCCCAAAGCGACATGACCGGCGAGATATAGCCGATTCGCAGGGGGCGATCCGGATCCGCAACGTTATCGTGGACAACTTCCATGCGATTCACCGGCGCGTGAATCTCAGCCCAGCGTTTGTGCTCGTCAAAAATCATTTGTGGGTCAACGTCCGGCAAATGACGGAGATTGAACAGCATATGGGAATGGACATCTGAATCCCATGGGTGGATCTTCACCATCTTGGGCAACAAATCAACGAACTGTTCTATTTCGCCCGTCGATATCAAAGGCTCACCGAATTTCTCCCATAGAACAGCCTCGCGGGAAGACAGCTTCGACGTTTCTGTTACATATGCGGCGGCCTGTGAAAGAATGCCAATGGCGAGATCAAGCTGACCCTCCTCAAAAGCTGATCTGACTCTATGGAGAAATGCAGATAACCCATCTTCAGCTACACCCTGTTCAACAGCCAAAGTCTCTTTTGCCTTGTGTTTGCCGTGACAAGATTGTTTCTTCTTTTTGTGTGCCATTCCAAGTCTATCACAATGAACAACAATCGTACTATTGTGCCGCCAGAATACTGGCAAACAGTTCAAACATGTATAGTCGGCCTAAAACACTATCTGACCTTGGAGGTTCTACAAGCTACTTGCGAACCTCAGCCAAACTGTCATCCGGAACAGTCTTTGAATACATATCGAGCTGGCAAAACCGAACCACTGCATTTTTAGCAGACTGTTCTTTATTCCAGTCGAGAAGCTTTTCGGGAACATCATAATAGCCATGCCATATCTTGATCGGCCCAAAGAATGATCTGTACCAACTGGGCCGAAAGTTCCAGTTATATGGCAAAACAAATGGTAGAAATCCAGTCTGTTCGATTGCCAAAGCAAAGCTGCCCTGATTAGCTACTGGCATTATGCACAGCCCATTATCCTTGTAATGAATAATCGACGCATCCGTTGTTGGAAACAATTTCTCCCAGGCGTTAAAAACGGGCTTTGCCTTTGCGGTAAAAAAAAGAATACCGCAGTTGTATTCCACTATATCTCCGCAAAGCCGATCGTCACTGTAACGCATTGCCCATGGACATTCATTGATACAGCACGCCAGGCCAAATTGCCTGGCCTTATCGAAAGCAAAATCCAGGTTCCCCATTACGACTGTATCATTATCCAGATAAGCAGTTTCCTCAAACGGTGTCAAATCGCATAGTCTGGTTTTGTTTATCTTGCTGCCGGAGTCAAATTTTTCAACGTGAACAGGGATGTCAGGATGATATTGCCTCAGAGATGTAATTGACCGCTGCATCCACTTTTCGGCCTTTTTAGTGTCACCCCATACCACATAGAGGACTCCGCGCTTAGCTTTATATTTTCTTTTAATCCCCTGAGGTTCGGAAGATTTTGATGGCTTGGTATTATCCTCCTGTGATCGGTGCTGGTCGTCTGACTTTGTTTCTTTATTAGCGATGTCAAATTTATGATCTTTGCACCATCGATGCCACATTTCTCTATAGGCATGCTCAATATCTTCGGCAAATTTGGTTTTGTTGCAAAGGTCGCTGGCGGCCATTCGGTGACGCATTGTGGGACGCATTTTTGCCAGCGAAGGCAGATTATGGGCCAGCGCAGTTGCTTTTGCGACGTATTCCTGTGGTGTCTTCGCTGCAAAAAACTCCATTCCTACCCGGCTTAGTATGCTCAGGCCTACTCGCGAGGTGTGAGGTTCGCCAACCAGTGAAATCACAGGCACACCCATCCAAAGTACCTCGCAGGTGGTGGTTGTGCCGTTATACGGATAAGTATCCAATGCGATGTCCACCTGGTGGTATAGTAGCAAGTGGTCCGTTTTGGATTTCCAGCCGCATATTTCAACTCTGTCAGGTGAAATACCTAATCGCTCAAAGCGGCGCAGGTAATGATTTCTCACTCCATAATCGTTGCCCCGTCTGAATTTCAGCAGGAGCCGGGAGTCTTCATTAGCTTTGAGGATTTGTACCCAAAGCTCCATTATATATGGATTAATCTTGCAGTTATTGTTAAATGAGCCAAAAGTGATATAGCCGTTATCTTCGGCGGGCAACGGCCCTACAGGCGGTGCAAACTCGGGTGGTCTGTAACAAAGAAAACCGTCGGGCAAAAAGACCAGCTTCTCGGTGTAAAATTCCTGTGATTGAGGCGAATCGGCCAGAGCGTCCGTCAAACGATAGTCAATTTGCTCCATTCCGGTTGTGCCGGGATATCCTAAATAAGAAACCTGGACAGGGGCCGGTTCATATGCCAGGGCGATTAGGCTGTTATGGCTTGTGTGTCCAGCAAGATCAACCAGGACATCGATTTTATCGTCCTCAATGAGCCGAACAAGGCTTGCGTTGTCGAGTCCATAAATATTCCGGTAGTAATCGAACTTTTGTTTAAGGCGCTCAGTGACAATGTCTGGTTTAGCGATATTGCCATACCCATAGACTTCGAATTCTCGTCGATCGTGGCCCTCGAGGAGTGGCTCAAAGAAGAATGCTACCGGATGTGTGCAGAAGTTTGGGGAGATATAACCGATCCTGAGCTGACGGTCGGGGTTGGGAAGATTGTTATGGGAAATACGCATCTGTCCTGCTGGGGCGTGAATTCTCGCCCACCGTTTATGCTCATCGAAAATCGTTTTGGGCTCGATGTCCGGCAGGTGATGCAGGTTAAACAACATATGCGAATGAATCTTCATATCCCATGGTAGTACTTCTATCATCTTTGGCAATGAATCAAGCAGATGCTCCATTTCGCCTGTTAAAATCAAATGGACTCCAAAATTCTTCCAGAGAGTAGCATTGGGGTGGGCTACATTTAATGTCTTTATCAGGTATTCTGTAGCTTGTGAAAGAATCGCAAAAGCTCGGTCAAGTTGTCCATCTTCAGCAGATGTTTTGATATCGTTAAGAAATCGCAACAGAGTATTCTTCGATTCGCTTTGCAGAGTGGACGGAGATTGTTTTGTTTTATTGTTCCAGCTATGAGAACGTTTCTTTTTTTTTCTGCTTCGCGTCACTTATATTGTTCCTGACATCAACAATTCTTTCAGCATAGATGTTAGCTCATATCAGCCAAAGCAATGTTTGCAAAGCTGATTTATCGGCTGTGCGTATCACTTGCTCACCACAAGTTCTTTTTCGGATTTACTACTATGCTGATCAGCACACCACCGATGCCACATCTTCCGGTAGGCCTGTTCGATATTTTCCGCAAATTTATCCTTGTTACAGAGGGGACTGACAGCCATTCGCATACGCATAGTAGACCTGATTTTGCTGAGGGCATCCGGTTTCGACGCAAGCGCGACCGCCTTTGCGACATACTCATCAGGTGTCGATGCGACAAAGAACTCCAGCCCCAGGCGACTTAGAATACTGCGCCCGACTCTCGACATATGATGATTTCCGACAAGGGAAATTACCGGAACGCCCATTAAAAGTGCCTGGCACGTTGTTGTCGTGCCGTTATAAGGGAACGTATCCAGCGCTATATCGACCCGGTTATAAAGTTCAAGGTGTGCAGGCGGCGGCAGCCAGCTGCAGGTTGCTATTCTATCGGGAGAAATGCCATGCTCGGCAAAACGTTCAACGTACATTTCGCGAATCTCATCATCACCGCCGGACCTGAATTTCAACAATAACGAAGAACCCGGCGTAGATCTTAGTATCCGCGACCACATCTCTATAACAACAGAGTTTATCTTGGTACTATTGTTGAAGGAGCCGAAAGTAATACTGCCTTTTGTTTGGCAAGGCGATTGAGCTACTGCCGGCATCATCTCGCCGGGACCGTAACAGAGAAAGCCTTCCGGCAAATAAAATAACTCTTCGGCATAAAACTTCTCAGATCCGGGAGGATCGGCAATCTCATCGGTCAGTCGATAGTCTATCTGGCTCATACCCGTCGTATCCGGATAGCCAAGCCAGGTCACCTGTACCGGAGCCGGCTTATAAGCCATCGCATAAATCCTGCTATTTGCTGAGTGCCCCGCAAGGTCTACAAGAATATCGATACTATCGTTTTCGATCAATTCAGCCACTGCTTTGTCATCAAGCGGCCGAATGTTCCTATAGTAGTCGAATTTATTCTTGAGCCTATCGGTTGTAGCATCGTAATGCATAACATTACCATACCCATAAACTTCCACAATATCCCGATGATGTGCATCAAGCAGCGGTTCAAAAAAATATGTTACGGAATGGCTGCGAAAATCCGGAGAGACGTAACCAATTCGAAGCTTTCGCTCGGGATCGGGAACATTTCTGTGAGATGTTTTAGCCAGGCGCTGTGGCAAATTCCTCTGTGCCCATCGCCTGGATTCTTCAAAAACGCTCGATTGATCCACCTCTGGCAAACAATGCATATAAAGAAAAAGATTTGAATATGCAGGGTTGTTATCGGGTCTTTTTTCAGTCGTTTTGCGCAACAGCTCTATTGCCTTTTCTGTTTGGCCCAATCGCATCAGACTGGTTCCAAGATTGCCCCACAGCATTGGCTCATTCGGAGCCTTTTCCATAGCCATTCCCAAATAGTGAATGGCCTCATTGAGGCGACCAGAGTGCTGGTATATAGTAGCCAATTCGCTATAGATAGCAGGATGAGGATTTATTTTCAAAATGTCCTGGTAGAGATCCTCTGCTCTTTGCACCTGCCCGATTTGGCAGACCAGCAAAGCTACTTTGTACATCATGAATATTCTGGACGAACGTGACTGCGACGACAAGCTCTTTTGAACAGACTTTTCTTCCAGAAGCAGGGTAGCTTCTTCAATGCGACCATCCTCAACGGCAGCATTCGCCTCTTTAAGCCAGCGAGGCATGCTGACTTTCCAAGCATCGTAGTCCAATGGCCGTTTCCTGGCTTCGGCAGCATTGGGGCGCGAAGGGCTTTTTGTCTTTCTATTATACCGGGATCTACCACGGTATTTGCTATTTTGACCCATCTCTATTACTTCTAATTAACCCTACTTAGCGCATACTTTGTCTGCAAAAAGTAGCAATACTTGTGCCAAATGCCTGAAATGAACAGCTTTCGATCCATAATGCTGGTTTGGCCCATTGTTGAGGAAGCAGAAGTGTCTGGATTCTATACAGTATGACTGTGTTTCTGGGCAGGCGAATCTTATCAGGTTATTGCTTTCCAGCCTTGGTTGAGCTCTTCCAACAGCTTGATGACTTCTTCAATCTTGCCGGGGTCTTGTTGTATATTGGCTTCATGAAGGTGTCTGATCATAAACATATACAAACTGCGGAGATTCGTCGCAACTTCACCACCGGCCTCCATATCAAGAACGGCATTGAGTTCGTGGATGATATCCTCCGCTTTGTTGAGGTACTTGCTTTTTGCTTCGTGGTTGCCTGCCTTCAGTTCCGCGATCGCCAGTTTTAAGAATTTGATGGCACCCTCGTAGAGCATAACGATGAGCCGGCCTTTGGATTGGGTGGTTACCGCGTTTTCCCGATATGTTTCGAGGCCCTTCATGATATCACTCCGTTAGCACGTTTTGAATGTATGATGGCGCTTATAACATATGGGGAGATGGCTGTGCGGGCCATCTCCCCGAGGGGGCGTTCAATAAGTCTTAGCTGCTTATCTGAGCAGTGGAAGTGCCATCTGAGGCATGGCATTGGCCTGCGCCAACATGGCGGCACCGGCCTGCGCAAGCACCTGCGTTCTGGTCAGGGTTGCCATCTCTGTTGCAACGTCGACGTCAGAAACTCGGCTTTCTGCAGCCATCAGGTTCTCGGCCTGAATGTCCAGAATCGATATCGTGCTCTCCAGACGGTTCATTTTATAGCCGAATGCCGCACGGGCCGTATCTTTGGTGGTAATTGCCGTGCCAATACTCGTCAAAGCGGTCGTTGCAGCGGCCGTAGTCAGGATATTAATACCCGTACCAGCAGCAACGGCGTCGAAACACTCTGTACCTCCTCCACCCGCCTCGATCTGTATACCACCAGTGGAGTCGGCGGTTATGTCAATAAAGCCTCCAAAGTCCTCCGTGGCACTCTCCCCTGTTGCCGTAATCGCTACTACGTCTGCGGTGCTTGCCTGCGACTCCAGCTTGAGCTTATAGTCATTATCCTCGGTGTCATAATATGCCGAAGCCATCGCATAGTTCAGCGTGTTACCGTTTGTGTCGTTCTTGTTGATGTTCTGACTTGCCAGGTTGATGGCATCAACAACTTCCTGCAGCGAGTAGCTCAATGCGGTATCAGCGCCGGATGCGAAGTAAACAGTGACTACTTCCTCATCGACGTCAGTGGCAGGGTCGGTGTCGGTGAATGTAATGTCAAGTTTCAGGCCATCGGTCGCACCCGCGCCTCCCACATCGTTCACTGTCAGATAACTGGCAGTTTTTAACTGAACACCCTCGGTTGCGACAACTTCAGCACCGGCACTGCCGGTTGTGATATTGAGGCCGCTGCTGGCGGTCCGCATATCCTGCCTCGAGACCGAGATCGTGCTGTCTGTGCCCACGTGAATCTCAACATCATCGGTGCTGTCGGCGGTGGTGAGCATCCGGATGCCGTTAAACGCTGTCGCACCGGCGATTCGGTCGATTTCTGCCGCCATTTCCGCAAACTCCGCGTTCATGATCGTACGCTGTGCGGAAGAATAGGAGCCCGTCGCGGCCTGCTCGGCCAGCTCCTTCATACGAATCAGGTTGTCATCGATAACAGCCATCGAACCTTCCATCGCCTGCAGCATACTAATGCCGTCCAAGGCATTACGGGCCCCCTGCTGCAATACGGCAACGTCTGCACGAATGAGCTCTCGTACAGCCAAACCAGCGGCATCATCTTTCGCGCCATTGATGCGGAGGCCTGATGCGAGCCTTTCGACGCTTGTGGCCAGGCTGTCATACGCCTTGCCCAAGTGTCTGGCAGCATTCCCTGCCATAATGTTGTTCTTAATTGCTAACATAATCTTGGCTCCTTTACAAAGAAAGAAACGTTTCCTTACCCAAGGCTCTGTCAAGCCCCCATGTCCCGGTCCGATGGGCAACGAGCACATCGGGCGTAAAAATCCTTTCAATCTGCATTTTCGATTCGTATGAGAAAAACTTAAGGGGTTTTCGGTTAAAAAGAGCGGCGGGAATATCGGACCCGTAATATCATCATTGATGATGCTGATAAGCACGTGTCGCGCCGGGGTAGTGGGAACCGACCGCAAAAATATTTTCAAACGCAACGGCGTCAATGATAGTTGTTAGGAAGTTTTTTTGCAGACTGGATTTTGAAAGGTATCACAGAGTCTGTACAATACGGTAGGTAATGAGAAATCAAGTGCTTCTACGTGCAAACAGGAGACCTGTGTTGCTGCGAAATAAGGACAGAAAAAGCAAAAATGACACAGCGGAGAAAAAAAACGACGCCGCGAGTGTAGAAATCTCCGGCGACAATTCCCCATCCGAATGGACTGTCGCTCAGGCGCTTGACCTCGCATTTTCCCGCTATGGCGACGCCGATACGGTGGCAGCAGAGCAATTGTGCCGACGGGTCCTTGCCAGGGTTCCACGTCAGGCCGATGCAATGCAGTTGCTTGGTCTTCTTCTTACTCAACGCGGGCAATATGTCGAAGCGGCGGAACGTCTCCGGGAGGCCATTATGCAGGCGCCCGGGCATCCGGCGATCCACAACAACCTTGGAATGGCGCTTCATCAAATGGGAAAGACCGACGAGGCTGTTTCGGAATTCCGCAGGGCGATTGAACTTCGACCTGATTTTGCCAAAGCTCATAATAATCTCGGTGCGGCCCTGTTGAAACTTGGCCGTTTGGATGAGGCGGTAGCCGCCTGCAGGGAGGCCATCCGCCTGCAGAGCGATTTTAAGCAGGCATACAACAATCTCGGGCTCGCACTGAAGAAAAAAGGAGACCTGGAAGAAGCGGTGGCGGCCTACGAGGAAGCGCTGAAGCGTGATCCTCAATATGCCGAGGCCCTGAGTAATCTCGGTATGGTGCGCATTGCCCAGGGTAGACTGAAAGAGGCAAAAGGAAATCTGCAAAAGGCGGTAGATTTGGCCCCGAAGTCAGCCACATTCCTCAATAATCTCGGCGTCCTCTTTAACCGGCAGGGTCGCTTTGAAGAGGCTGTCGCTGCGAGCGAAAAGGCCGTAGCTCTTTCGCCGGATTATCTGGAGGCACACAACAATCTTGGCACCGCGTTAATGGAACTCGAGCGATTCTCTGAGGCAAACACGGCCTTTGAAAACGCCATTGCCCTTGATGCTGAATGTGCGGAGCCGCATCACAACCGATCCCTTGTTCTATTGCTGACCGGCCAGTTCAAACAGGGCTGGGAGGAATATGAATGGCGCTGGCGACATGCCGGTTTTTCCACACCGCTGCGGCCGTTCCCTCAGCCGTGGTGGGACGGCTCTGTGGACGACGTGGGAAAACTGCTGGTATGGGGCGAACAGGGCATCGGCGACGAAGTCCAGTTTTCGGGACTTATCCGGCATATAGCCGCACGAGGCATCGACGTCGTCGTCGAATGTGATCGGCGTCTCTCCGGGCTTTTGCGAAGAAGCTTTCCCGAAACGACGGTTGTTGCACGCACCGGTCCTCCGTCGGATGTGCTCAAGGATGCCGCGATGACCCATCAGATCCCAATGTGCTCTATCCCCCGCGTGCTGGGATGGCCCTCGAATGCGACGTCTCTTCCCAACTCCTATATCCTTCCCGACGAGGACTGCCGCGACCGGTTGCGCAGCCAGTACAAAACAGATGAAGAATCGCTTTTGGTTGGGATAAGCTGGAAAAGTGGGAACAGGCAGGAGGGTCCGAAAAGGTCCGTTGATTTGGGCTATTGGGGCCCCATATTGAAGATTGCAGGTGTGCGGTTTGTGAATTTGCAGTACGGCGAATGTTCGAGTCAACTGTGGGCGTCTTCCAAGCGCTTTGGTGTGGAGATTCTGGAGGATGAAACGATCAATCCCCTCACGGACCTGGAAAGTTTTGCCGCCCAGGTGGCCGCAATGGATTTGGTCATCTCCGTAGACAATTCAACGGTCCACTTCGCCGGGGCACTCGGGGTCAGGGTCTGGACTATGCTGCCAACGGTGCCGGACTGGAGGTGGGGCCTTGAAGGCGACAGGACCCACTGGTACCCTGTGATGCGCCTGTTTCGGCAGCAGGACAGGGGAAAGTGGGGGCCGGTTATTTCAAGAATCGCTGAGGAACTCAGGTCGCTGGCTGAACGAGGCTAAACACTCTCGTTCGACGTGCTTGCCTGTTCAACGTTCTATCACTTGAGGCGCTGAGGCAGATCAAGGCCATAGTTGGCATACATTCGCTGTAAGACTCTCCTTTGCAGGTAGCGTACCTTCGGAGATGCCCATTTGCTATATCGCTTGTAGATGAGCTCCAGATTGGTTAGGCGTCGAAGCTTATCAGAGCTGGTGATGGAAATACCGTCGTTTTTCTCTTTGAACTCCGATGTCACTTTGGGGATATGGGCGAATTCATAGTTGTGGGACAGGCGAATCCACATATCCAGGTCCTGGTGGGTCGTCAGCGACTCGTCAAAATATCCCGTCTTTTCAAAGCAGGCCTTTTCGTGCATAATGGTCTGGACGGCGATATAGCTCGCAACAAGAAAGTAATCCCGATTGAAATCCTGAGAATAGTAGATTTCTTTTGCAAGGGTGATGTACGTGCCGTTTCGCTTTTCCTGGAGAATACGGTAAGCATCTGTATAGGCTACATGGTATGCGGTCGTATCCAGGAAATCGGTAAGAGTCTGTATGTGGTCCGGATACAGTATGTCATCGTCATCCAGATAAGAGATGTATTTGCCCCGAGCTTTACGTATTCCAGTATTGCGGGTAGCTGGAAGCCCCTTGTTATTGGGATGACGGACGTATGTAAGGTCGACGTTTTCCGAGGCCGCCTCGATGGCGTTTTGGACATCACAGCCTCCATCGTTGACGACAATGACCTCGATATTCT
>Ga0209427_10002315_pt1 | contig 22405 bp, 21 predicted proteins | sample DeeMarSWOR136_30_FD_187465 | JGI IMG/M metagenome (GOLD analysis project Ga0209427, IMG submission 187465) | Marine sediment microbial communities from White Oak River estuary, North Carolina - WOR-1-36_30 (SPAdes) (version 2) | ecosystem: Environmental > Aquatic > Marine > Intertidal zone >...
CACGTATCGCTCAATCAACGACTTAACCAAACGCCCCTTAGGGTACCATCGGAGGTTGCCGGGGTCGCTTCCAGGCTCATAATCGGCGATCTCCAGCCGTTTCATCAATGGCACATGAGGCGGAACCTGCTGAACAGCGCGGACCTTCTTGATTTCGTACTTGCACAATTTCTCCAAGCCTTTGCATCCCCTGAAGCGGAATTCTTCTACTGGAATCATTTCCCCGTCGGGCTGCAGAATATACCAGAACGATTTGAGCTTCTCCTCTGCCTCCAGGGCTTCGCAGACAACCTCTTCCTCAACAGATTCAGAGGATACGATTCTGAGGTGCTCGGCTAGAGGATGACCCTTAATAGAAACCGAGAACTTTTTGCACCAGCCGAAGGGAGTCCGGTAGGTTTCGAATCCTAATTCTTTGCCGATTTTTTCCATTTCCTTGATGACCTTCAAGGCGTCGGCTGGTTTCGCCAAGTTGTTGCTTAGGTGCGCGTAGGGGTAGATCAGAATCCGGTTAACCTTCAATTTGTCGAGGGACGCCTTGGTGTTTTCCATCGCTTTTCTGGCGATGTCTGCGTTGTCTCCCTCTTCAACTGCAGTGAATAATACAGCCAGTTCTTCGAGACGATCCCGTTTCTTTTCAGGGTCCTCAGCTAACGCTATCTCCTTCTCTACAACCTCGTACTCTATGAAGTTCGAATGCAATTGCAGAATTCTCATCCCTTGAACCTCCACTGCTCAAGCATCTTATCTTTTTTGGAGCCCTTCTTGTATTCCTTGTAATGAAGCCTGCAGAGGTAGGAGCGCCTAGCACCATCAACTTTCAGTCCCGCGGCGCTCACCTTATCTCGAGGTAGCGAGCGAACCGCCTCTTTGTCACAGCCTGCTACACTGCATTTAACGCCCTTAGCAACCCGACCCAAAGCACATCACCGACTTTTAACGTATACAATTGACTTTATCGCATATTAAAACCGCACTCATTTAATTCTTTTGAATTAAGCCTAAATCTGGCGGCAACAGGAAAAAGGGTTCACCGAGGCTCCCCCACACGAGCATAATAACTGTTAACCTGCAAAAAAACGTAAGATATAAGAACCGTTTGCGGTGATACTTAATAACCCCCATTCAAAATACAACATGAGGAAAAGTAATGCCAGTTAAACGAAAGTCCAGAGGACGCGCAAAAGGCAGCAAAGGTAAAGGCACATTGGTTCAGTGTGTAGGTTGCGGTCAGCAAGTCCCCCGCGACAAAGCCAAACGAGTCTCACGAAGAGTCTCATTAGTGGACTCGCGCCTCTACAAGGAACTTCGTCAGAAGGGCACATACATTGCCAGCCGCACAGAAACAAAATATTATTGCGTTTCATGCGCAGTGCATCGTGGCGTAGTGAAGGTGCGCTCGAAGGATGAGCGGAGAAGAGGCCCCTCAAGAGGTCGACGCTAAACCGAAACATTCCTTTCTTTTTGAGTCATCGACGCCTTGCGGAAATAGATTGCGCGCTGAATTACAGTCAGATTTGTGAGAACCGCGAGAACAAGGACTCCCCAACATAGCGCGTCGAGCCAAACAAAGCTGAGGAAACTTGCTAATGCCAGTAACACTAGGCGTTCTGCGCGTTCAGCTAAGCCCACGGACTCCATTTTCACTCCCGCAGCTTCTGCCCTTGCCCGAGCATAACTGACCAGCATGGAGCCCACGAGCGCGGCGAGACCCCACGATACTTCAGTTAATCCGCCGAGGATGATTCCGCAGATGATAGTTGCATCAGCGTATCTGTCAAGAAGAGAATCGAAGAATCCGCCGAATTTTGTGGCTTCCCCGCACAGTCTCGCCAATGCCCCGTCTAGGGCGTCAAGGAGACCCGAAACAAGCATCAGAATGGGCGCCAGTATCAGAAGGAGCGAATTAAGCTTCCACTGCCAGTAAGTGATGGCGGAAAGCACGGCAAATGCTATTCCTAGGATGCTTACCTGGTTGGGAGACAAGCCCAACTTATGAAGCATTTTCGCTTCTGAGGCGAACCACAGCTGTGCTCGCTGTTTAAGTTTTGTCAGCAACAATTACAGCCTCCAAGCTTCTCCACTTCAACTTCTGCTGAAATACCTTAACGAGTTCTGCTTTCTTAGAAATTGTGGTTACAACGTATTAAACAGCTTCTCTGGATGCTAGTATGCTAGGGCAACCCTTACAACGTTCACTGCCTTTTCTCCGCAGACCAGACATTTCCCATCAACCCTTTCTGCGGTGTCTTCGGGAAATCCCAGCAGCCGAGCCTCAACCGTTTCTTCCAGGCTGTGTCCGCATTCGTCTTTGCCGCACCACGGAACCTCAACTAGTCCTGCTTTCCTTTTCAGCAAAGTTTTCGCCTCAGACAAACTGTCAACACGGTAAACGCGTTCTTTCATCCACGCCTCAGCGCTAGTCTTCAGATTACGGTAAATCTCTCCCAATAACGTTTGTACAGTCACTGCTACATCATCCATTTTGCATGTTTGCTTCTTCAGGGTGTCCCGTCTAACAACAGTAACTACCCCATTCTCCAAGTCTCGTGGACCAATCTCGACGCGAATCGGTACACCACGAAGCTCCCAATAATAGAACTTGTTTCCGGGAGTCAACTCGCTCCGTGAATCAAACACAACTGGATATCGTGCGTTATTCAGCATAACGGCAACCTCTTCGCAGGCTCGATTTACTTGCTCTTCTTTTCCCTTATACGGGACTGGAACAATCACCACAAATATGGGAGCTATTGTTGGTGGTAAAACGATGCCGTTGTCGTCTCCGTGGGCAATCAGAACAGCGGCGATTCCTCTTCCAGAAATTCCGTAGCTGGTCGTCCAGATGTGCTCCTGACCGCCATCCTTGGTTTCATAGGTTATGTCGAAGGCTTTAGCGAAGTTCTGCCCCAGATTATGCACAGTTCCAATCTGCAGAGTCCTGCCGTCGGGACATAGCATGTCAAAGGCTATGGTGTAGAGTGCTCCGGCAAACTTGTCCCAGTCAGGTCTCCGAGAAACAACGTAGGGAACGCCAATAGCATCAAAGAACTGCTTGTAGATATCCACAGCCTCCTGTACCTGCTTTTCGGCTTCCTCAGAGGTGGCGTGGCAGGTGTGGGCTTCCTTGAATGGCTCTACCTCCCGCATTCTCAGAATCGGACGGGTTGCCTTGGTTTCATGGCGGAAAACGTTCACTATCTGATACATTTTAATGGGCAGGTCTGCGTGGGAGCGAATCCACAGCTTCAGCATCGGAGCTATAACCGTCTCGCTGGTGGGACGCAACGCATACCTGACCTTCAGGGGTTCGAAGCCGCCGTGGGTCACCCAGAAGCATTCTCCCTCGAAGCTCTGCACGTGGGCGGACTCCTGCGCCAGGGAGGTTTCGGGAATCAGTAGCGGAAACAGGGTCTCATTATGTCCGCTCGTATCTAGCAAACAGCGTAGAATATTGAGGGCGTTTCTTCTTATCTTGAAGCCGTAGGGCATCCAGACTCCGCAGCCCTTGATAGGATACCGGTAATCCATTAATTCCGCGTTTATGAGCACGTCGCGGAACCATTCACCGAATTTTTTGCTCCATTTCTGTCTCTTCACAGGCAAACCTTGCACCTTCAAACGTTACCTTCTATTAGATGCCCTCTAATTAAAAACTGATTGATATTAGTTTATACTAAAGAGGCAGGATGGACAGGAAAAGGCATCTAACTGCAATGACTGCTATCCCACATGCTTGAATAGAGAAATGTTAAATTTTAACCCACAAAACCTAACATGGAATCAAACATGCCCGCTATTGTGCAGAAAGTTTGTCTGCTGCCCATGCAATGTCCAGTTCCTCTAAGGTGCTCTGTTTTGGGATTCCCTGTTCAGTCCAGCCCATCATGGCATAGTAGAAAAGTTTTGCTTGTTGCAGTTCGTGGGGGTTTACGGATGTTTTGTTTAGGGCGCCTGATGTTTTGGGTTTGAAGAACCGTGGGGGAAGCCAATCGTCTTTCTCGGTGAAGCCCTCCCTGTTGTTGAAGATTCTTGTAAGCGTGTTTCCTCTTTCCACAACCTTCATCAACTCAAAGGCTGTGGTGTTCCAGCCCGTCACAGAACGCACAATATCAACTTTCTGTACGACGCTCCATGGCGTAAACAGGCACATAACCAGAAAGTTGTTGAGGGTACGCCACTGACCAACATACTTGTATAGCCGCACCTTTCTGGGTCCAAAATCTTCGATGGGCACAGGCTCCAAAACTGCGAGGCTGTTATACTTTTTTGGAAGCTGAGGATACAGGAATGTGTCGTGGATGTTGTGAACATGATCCGCCCCAGTAGGAGACACTGCGTAGCCCAGAGCCTCACCCCTTTTCAAGCGGGGGTCATGCATAGGAACTTCCTGTCCCTTAACGTGAACCGCAAACTCCTCTGCACGGTTTCCGATGTGCTCAGCAGCACGTTTTGTTCCTTCAGCCAATAATGCGCCTAAGCCACGTTTTTCGCCGATCAGCTCAACCATTTTAACCATGGATTCTGCGTTTCCGAAACTCAGGTCCATGCCGCCAGTGTCCTCTTTGGTGAGTAAGCCATGCTCGAAGCATTCCATGGCAAAGCTGATCGTAACTCCTGTGCTTATGGTGTCTATAGAGTATCTTTGGCACAGTTCATTGGCTTTGCAGATTGCCTTGAGGTCGGACACTCCACAGTTTGAACCCAAAGAAGCCAAGGTTTCATACTCAGGTCCGCCATACTCTGGGTCCACAGTCCACGGTTCCGCTACTTTGACCTCTTTTTTGCAGGCAACTGCACAGGCGAAGCAGGTTCCCATGTTAACTCTTACATGCTCCTTGACAGCCTGAGCAGAAATTTGGTCCACTTCTGGGAAGTCGCCGTCCCTGAAGTTGCGGATAGGAAGGTTTCCAGTCTCCACCATGACGTCCATGCCATCGCCTGTTCCGTAGGTATGCAAATTGTAAGCGAGGTTATCCACGTTTTTTGCCATCCAGCGGGCTAGTTTTCTGAGTCTCTTTGGTTTACGAACAGGAACTGATGTGCTTCCTCTGACTGCCACGGCTTTCAGGTTTTTTGAACCCATAACTGCTCCCATGCCGCATCGACCAGCCGTGTGATGGAGGTCGTTAATTACGCAACCGTAGCGCACCTGTTTTTCTCCTCCGGGACCAATCTGAGCCACTTTCACCCTGTTGTCTTCCAGTTCGTTTCGAATCGTTTCCTGAGCTTTTCTGATCTCCATCCCCCACAGATGGGAAGCATCCCTAAGCTCCACTTTTTGGTCTTTAATCCACAAATACACGGGACTTGACGCCTTTCCCTCAAAGATGATGGCGTCGAAACCTGCCCGTTTCAGTTCTGCTCCCCAGTAACCCCCAGCCTCTGCTTCTCCGTATGCGCCTGTGAGGGGCGATTTGGCGCCTACACTGTTGCGTCCGCTGCCGCTGACGGGCGCGCCGGTTACGGGACCGCAAGCGAAAATCAGCTTGTTTTCTGGACCAAGCGGGTCGATTCCCGGCTCCAGTTCTTTGAGTAGGTAATAGGAGATTAGTCCTCTGCCTCCGAAATAGCGGCGATAGAACGTCTCTTCTAACGTTTCAAAAGAAATTTTTTCTGTGTTCAGGTTGACTCGTATGATTTTGCCTGTAAAACCGTTTCCCATTCTACATCCACTGCTTGTTTTTCTCGGCAAGCCTATTAAATTCTTACATTTTGGTCCAAAACTCGGTGTTGCTGTTGCACTTGCAGTTTTGGCTTTTAGATATGTTTATATCCATGCCTTGAAGTTGCTATGGGAAATGCGGTGGAATAATCGTGGAAAAATTAGTCCTGAGCATTCTAGCTTTAGCAGTGAGCCTATTGATTCTTTACTGGGGCTCCAAGAGAGTGGTTAGAGGCGCTTCTGGGCTATCCTCCTGCCTGAACATCAGCAGAGTGGTTGTGGGAACAGTTTTTGTGGCTTCGGTGACGGCTTTACCTGAGCTTTTGAGTTCCATGTTTTCTGTGTTTCTAGGTTCCTCTCATCTAGCCTTGGGGAACATAATAGGCTCTAACATCTACAACATCCCCCTCATCATCGGAGTCTGCGGCATAGTAGGCGGGATTAAGATAAGAAATTCAGCCATAAACAAAGAATGCTACTTCATGATTGGGTTAAGCCTCTTAATGATGACCTTGCTGGCAGTAACGGGTATGGTGACATGGTGGATAGGCACAATTTTTGTTGCATTCTACCCCCTTTTTGTTTACTATTCTGTCCGCAAAGGCAACTGCAGTATTCATGAAGAATGCAAAGAATCTAACCGCAGTTTAATGAACGTAAGCGCTGACATACTGGTGGGTGGTGGCGCCCTAGTAATCAGCACCTTTATACTAGTTTTCAGCGCCCTCTCAATCTCTGAAATTTTTGGTTTGAACCAGTTCTATGTAGGACTCACAGTGGTTGCGCTTGGGTGTGTTGTTCCAGAGTTGGCTGTATCTGTGGCTGCTGTCCTTGCTGGCGAACAGGACATAGTGATCGGCAACGTGATAGGCGACAACATTCTTACACTTACCCTTGTGTTTGGACTTGTCGGATTGACCTCCTCATTCAGCGTCTCCTTATCTGAGCTTTTGTTGACTGCCCCATTCATGGTGATTGCAACTTTGATGATGTTTGCATTGAATAAGCTAAGCAGCAACGTCTCGAGACTGTGGGGAGTTATGATGTTGGCCACAGCCAGTTTAGCCTTCATCTTCCAAACATCATATACTATTGTATAGAGCAATAGGATGTAACTTTATTCCGTTGGTTTCCAGAATTTGGTTTAATTCATCCAAGATTTCTTGAGTTTTCTGCGTTTTTTCCGAAAGAAGTTAAAGCAACATTGGTAACGTGAAGTATATGCAGCATATCTTGGAAGCAGGGGGGAATTGGCTTCTAGAGTGGATGGAGCAATTTGCTCAACAATTCGGTTATCTTGGCGTCTTCATCATAAGCTTCATCGGCTCCGTATCGGTTGTCTTCCCCATACCCTACACAATCGTAATTTATCTGTTAGGAGCTGTTCTGGACCCCTTTTTTGTCGCAGTCAGCGGCGGGTTAGGCTCTGCCCTCGGCGAATTCTCCGGCTACGCACTCGGCTATTATGGAAGAGCAGTGGTGAGCAAGGAAAGACGCAGAAAGATGGATTGCATGGTGAAAGTCTTTGACCGCTACGGACCGGTTGCAATCTTTCTTTTTGCTCTGACGCCTCTGCCTGATGACCTGCTGTTCATTCCGTTAGGCGTCATGCGGTATTCCTTTTTGAAAGCCTTCATACCGGCACTTTTGGGTAAGATGCTGATGACGTTTATTCTGGCTTACAGTGGTCAGCAATCCATTGCCATAATCAAAACCATCTTTGGGGGGGCAGGATTGTTGGGAACGGTGATTACTGTCGCTCTCCTGATTGTTATAATTGTGGCGATGATCAAGATTGATTGGGAGAAAATTCTTGAGAAGCATATGGGCGCCGAAAAAGGTGACTGAGCACTAAAGTTTTCTATGAAAAAGCAGAAAAATGTTGAATAGCAGAACAGCGTATTATATAAAGTTGAATTCTTAATGTATAACTGCAATTTGCCTTAAGGTCGAAGTAACGTCTAGTTAAGCCAACAGGGGCATAAAAGCCTTAAATATGCGCCTGCTGCCAGCTTTCTTCTTGGTTGGTGCCGTTATGGTTAACAAAGCAAAAGGACGACTATTCAAAAGAAAAGACGACAAATATCTAATTTACGTTCCTGTGGACTTGGCTGAGGACAGCATGTTCCCATTCCAAACAAATTCTGCAGTTCCGGTGAAAATCAGCTTCGCCATAGGAGACGACAAACTCAAGATAGAGAAGTGGAACGAAGAAGACAAGTGACCCACAGGTAAGCAGCAAACAACTCACTCCTTTTTTAGATGTCACAAGCCCAGACAGTCTTACAAAACAATTCAGGGCAATAATTTCTAACCGCAGAACAGAAATTATAGCCGGATATAAATAGGGGCAGCACATATAGTGTATTCAGGTGGGATTTCAGCAGAGATAAATGACAAATCACTCCCACAACATTTGCCATTTGTCTTGATTATACTGAAAAACATCGAACAGAAACAAGAAGGTTTACGATTGTCCCTCTCCGGATTTCAATTCAAGATGCACTACAAGATTTTGCATAAACTTAGAAAAGCAGGCGCCATCTCAAAAGCCAATGCTGTGACAAGTGGACAAGCAGAATTCGACCGTCAAGAGGAGATGTGGTTAGACTATTTTGCCGGAGAATTTCTCGGCAGAATAAAGAAGACCCAAGACCGCCGATATTACATTCAGTGGTGAACCATGGGTTAAGGCTTCAGTTAGATGCTTTTCGAAAATGGAATAGATAAAATGCTTTCCCAGTTTGATCCTTGAGCTTCGTTGATTCTCATCTGACCTGAAGGATTGCTTAGAATGGAGTTCGCTGGTTTTGGAATGACAACTCGATTCCTGAAACGTTTGGCTCTTCGAATACATGGAGAGCCTTGTTTATTTCGTTGACATTTCGGAGTGCAGTTAGACCTAGCTCTGTAATGGCATAGACTTTTCGTTTTTTCCTTCTTTTGCTGATTGTTTGTTCTTTGACCAAGTTGCGCTCCAGTAGAAAGTTTATGCATTCTTTTAATGCGCTACAGTTTACGTTAGCTTTATACGTGATGTGGGTTGGCTTTAATCTTCCGTGGTAAGCCAGAGCCCGAAGAATGTCGATGTGAATTTCCAATTTTGAGCGTCTCATAGGCTTTAAACCAAACTCTACTATACGCAAGAATAGTTTATATTCTTTGAGGAGCCTTAATAAGAATCTAACAATGATTTTTCGAATTAGCATTAACCCATAATACAGTTTCTATTGAGTAAAGATAAATATTATTCATATGAACCTACATCCCCTGAACAAGCGTTATTGTAGAACAGATACAGCACAAGCATCAGAGCCACATAAGACACGTCCAAGCCAATAAGCGCCATCAAGAAACTTACGGAAACCAGAAGCTGCGACACAGACTGCCGCCCATCCAGAAAACCTTAATTCACGGTTATCCCTCAAGATAGCAAAGGAAAACAGAGCCGGGGTAGCCTAGCCTGGCTATGGCGCCAGACTCATGATCTGGAGAGCAAATCTCCTAAACAGGTGCCCAGAAGTCGCGGGCTCGAATCCCGCCCCCGGCACCAGTTCTTTTATTCAAAAAGAGGCTACCAGACCAGAATCATATTAGGAGACTAATAAAGGTACATTGTTGAAAACAGTCTTTGTTCTTGAAATCGAAAGCACAGCACAAGTTCTGTTGACAAAGTTCACACAGTCTAGCATACGCGCTACAGAATGGCGTTGAAAGGTCAGTCGGTTATTTTTTGAGCCAATTCTTTTGCCCAGCTGCGTATGGCGTCTAGGTCTCTTGTGTCGTAGAGTCCAGGCTCTGTTTCTGGGACGCCAGCCTCTTCTAGTTGCGGCTTAATCGATGCCATAAACGCTCTAAACAACCGAGACACCCTGTTGAAGTTGTAGACACCTCCAAAGAAACCAAAAGCAACAGGCTGCAGATTGTATTTGGCAGCTTTTTCGTCAAGATATTTCGTCTTAGCTTCTTGCATTTTTGTTTCGTCTTTCCCAGCTTCATCTATTGGTCTTGCAGCACCACAGCAAACGAATAGTGCAACCTTCTTTTTTGCCAAATCTTTATGATGCTTTTTGAAAAACTTTTCGGGTTCCTTAGTCCACTTGCCTATTCTAATTCCGCTGCCGACTATGACAAGGTCGTAGTCGCCTATGTCTTTGACTTTTTCGTCTTTGAGGTTGACCACTTTAACGTCTAACCCTTCTTGGTGGAACACATCCGCAATCTCCTCTGAGGTCATGGCTGTTGCCCCGTAGCGGGTTCCATAAACAATCAACGCTTTAGTCATAAACCGAACTCTCCAGCATCTTTATTTTTGGTTCACGTTGGATTTAATACCTTTTCCGATAAACCGCGCTACAGCCCAGCCCATTCTAGTAACAAAACCAACGAAACAGATACTAAGCCAAAACTCAAGCAGCAGCTTGACTTTCAAGCTTTATGGGCGATGCATAGGTAGCATCCGGGTTCGTCTTTGATGCTGGTTTCTGTGAATCCGGTCTGCTTCAGCAACTTTTTCATCTCAGCTTCTTCAGGCAGAACATCGTGAATTACAGTTGATGAAGCGCTGTTGTGGTGAGCTTTGAGTTCTTTGCTGCTGAGGGCATGGGCGATGACGAGTTTGCCACCAGGTTTCAGCGTATGATTGATGTTTCGCAGGGCTTTTTCTTTGTTCTCCAGATGAGGAAACACGCCGAAACAGATGACGGCGTCAAAAGATTCTGTGTCGAAAGCAGTCTCTTCGATGTTCCCAAGTTTTATGCGGAGGTTCTTGAGGTGGGAATGCTTTGTTCTGCATATCTGAATCATCTTCTCCGAGTAGTCAACGGCGGTAACTGACCCGTCTGATCCAACCGCTCTGACGAGGTAAGGAATCAGTATACCAGTGCCGGTGCCCACATCCAGAATGTTCTGTCCCTGTTCTAGACCGAACTGGGGAACAAGTCTCTCCAGAAAAGATGAAAGTTTGGGAGTGTGGAACCTCTTGTCCCAGTTGTCTGCTGCTTTGTTGAAGTACGTTTTCTTACTCATTTTGGCAATCTCTTATTTTTTTCTTCTAACGTAGAGCAGCACTGCCTCCACCGCAACAACCACAACTGCTACCGAGGTGGTTATCTGGAACATGGTCAGTTGATTCTTCAAATCTTCTCTTTCAGCCCTGAGAGTGGATGTAGACCTCCACGTGACTGTGCTGTTGAAAAGCTGCTCTGCGTTGTGACGTAGCATTTTAGGCAAGGTTTCGGTGTTTGGAATGGCGCCGGGAAAGTTGGTTAACACCACATGCTCAGCACCCACTTCAGAAGCGATTTCCGCTCCAAACTCAACGTCGATTTGAAGGTTGTCCACTATCAAAGCCACATCTTCGGTCTGCGCAGTTTCTAACAGATCGGTTATGTCGCCAGTTGACAGCGTTTCAGGCGGATTATAGGTTGCCACAACATTGAAGCCAACAGACTCGATGAAGGTTTTCAGCCAGCTCATGCAGATAACCTTCACATTTGACGCCCCTAAGGTTTCAGCCTGACTTGCCATCCAGCCGGAAACATCGTCCACATCAGTCAGCATCTCCGAAATCATCGAATCCAAGTCGAGATCCAAGATTTGGCTCAGGTTTCCTCCCACCCAATTTATGTAGTTTTTCGCTCCTTGAGGCGTATTGTATGCTCCGGGAACAGCGACCTGTGTCAGCTCCGGATTTCCTGCAGCCTCAACTAATCCTTCCAGCCAGAATTCTCCCTGAATGTTTTGTTTGAACAGTATCTCAGCGTTGCTCACGGCATAGACATCGCTGGGTTTCATGTCGAAATCGGCGGGACACAAACCAGGCTGAACCAGCACCAAAACATCCGCCGTATCCCCTAAAAACGCTTCAACCACGCTGCCGACAGCGCTTGTTGTGCATACTATTATTGGTTTTTCTGTGGTAGCCTGTGCTTCTGTTACTGAGAAAAGCAGTAGCGGAAGCATCATCAAAGCTATGCCAAAAGCTATCAGCTTCATTTTTTTCGTTCTTCGTTTTCCTCCTTTTTTCTTCGTTTTGGTGATAGAAGAAGTGCGATTGCAAAAACTATGGTTGAAACAATAACGATGCAGGAGCCGACAGGTAAATCAAAAAACCGGGAAACTATAAGCCCAGAGACAGTTGTTGTCATGCCGACTAGCGGAGAATAAACTACTATTTTTCGCATATTTTCAGAAAACTGTAGGACTGTAGAAGCGGGATTGAATATTAAGGCGTAGATGAGTAGCCCTCCCACAAGTTTGAGTGAAAAAGTTATGACAACTCCCGCCAGAAAGATGATCAGGTAAATGAAGGGTTTGGTGTTAATTCCATCCGCTTCAGCCAGTTTCCTGTTAAACATTATGGCGAAGAGCTCCTTCCAGATAAAATACACTATAGCTACTGTCGCCGCAAACAGGGTGGCGAGGTACACCAAATCACTGTTAGTCATGGAGATTATGCTACCCCAAAGCACATTGGCTACTTGGCTGGTGAGCCCAATCTCCGGCGTCAAGGTCAAAAACACGAAAGCCAAAGCCATGTTGAGAGGAAAAACTATGCTGGTTATGGTATCCACATGCAACCGCGCCTTGTCCGCGATGGGTCCTATCAGAAAGGCGGTGGCTGAGGCGAAAAGCAGACCGGTTGCAAGCGGGTTCGTTGCTGTGGCTACACCTAACGCCGCTCCTGCAAATGCGCCGTGGGACATGGAGTAGCCTATGGCTGAGAGCCGCATCCTCACCACGAAAACGCCTATCAACCCCATCAGGAAACCGGCTAGGAGACAAGCCAGCAGGGCTTTCTGCATTATGGCGAACTCAAGCCCGATCAATGGTGGGTTGCCTCCAATGTGGCGGTGTGAGGATGACTTTCTACTAGCGGTAAAGCATTTTCTGGAGTTCCGTCAAACATGATTCTGCCGTCGCTTACTACTATAACCCTGTTGCAGCTGTCCAGCATATGGTGGATGTCATGTGTTACAATAAGGGTTGTCAAATCTTTTTCTTTGTGAAGTCGGGTGATCAGGGAGGGGATTTGTCCGCGTGAATCTGGATCCAAGTTGCTGAAGGGCTCGTCGAGGAGAAGAATTTTCGGGTTTTTTGCTAGTGCCCGAGCTAGCATCACTTTTTGTTGCTGTCCGCCAGAGAGTTTGCCCATTGGTCTGCCTGCAAGCTCTTCTATTCCGATTAGTTTCATGGCTTCTAGGGCATTCTTTTTGTCCTTTTCTTCAGGTTGATGGAGAAATCCTATCTGTCCGTAAAGCCCCATTAACACCACATCAAGGGATGTGTAGGGTTCTCCGGGCTTCACCATGAAGTCTTGAGGCACATACCCTGTCCTGCATCGCACCCTTCGTCCATGGGATTGGACGTCTAATCCGAAAACAGAAACTTTCCCCCTGAAGGGAGGAAGCAGCCCGTTTATGGTTTCGAGGAGGGTTGTTTTTCCAGAGGCGTTTGGACCTACGATGTAAACCAGCTCGTTTCTTTTCACAGCCAGATTTATGTCTTTGATGGCGGGTCTGCTTTCGCCCTCGTAAACTGTGGAAACGCCCTCAAGCTTGATGATTGCTTCCTCACGCATTATCTGATTGTCTCTCCTAGACGGTTATCGGTTTCAAACGACCCACCAGTATTACCTTTTGCTCATTTCGTAATACCAGAAGCCGTTATTAAACCTTTATCCGCCCACAAGGTTGCAAGAGGCGGTATATGTATAAGAAGACTCTGTTTCGGCACCGCTTAAATTGTTGACAACTTAGCTGAAGCAGTCGCCCATATGAGTTGTAAACAAACAAAAACAGGATAGTTCAATGTTTTAACTTCAGGAGTTGGAGCTAAACATTTAAACCATCCCGTCTAACCAGTTTTTCAGAAACATTCAGGAAGCTGAAGGCAACGGCGAAGTGTCAATACTGCGGCAACGAGGTTGTTCTCCCCTTTAAGTGCGCTTACTGTGGAGGCTTCTTCTGCGCTGAGCATCGTCTCCCAGAGAGTCACGCATGCCCGGAATCATGGAGGGCAAGGGCTCCAAGAGAAGCGCCGCCGGCAACCCAAAGATGGGCTGAACAGCCTTCGTACAGCTACAGGGTATCATACACGCCTAAAACCTCTAGAATATTCGGATTCAGCCAAACGGAACTCAAACACCTGACCATCGGAGCGCTTCTGGTCATGGGCGTCGGATTCACCTACTTCCTCACCGTCGGAGCAGACCTGCTGAGTCTGGCAACTCTGTCAATCGCATTCATGTTATCGTTTCTTCTTCACGAGCTCGCCCACAAATTCTCGGCACAATACTTCAATCTGTGGGCAGAATTTCGGCTGACCCTGCAGGGAGCCCTCATAACGTTGGTTTCGATGTTTCTTCCCTTCAAGATTATTGCGCCGGGGGCAGTGATGATTGCGGGGTCAGCAACAAGGGAAACGGTGGGAAAAACGTCTCTCGCCGGACCTGTAACCAACATCATCCTTTCAATCTTATGCATCATGATTGCGGCTGTTGGTCCAAGCCTCTTTCTAATTGTTGCCTTTATCAATGCGTTTCTAGCAGCTTTCAATCTCATTCCTTTCGGCATGATAGACGGATTAAAGGTTTTCAGGTGGAACAAGATATTCTGGGCAACAGCATTCACTGTAGCAGCCGCATTAACAGTTTACACGTATGCCTTTATGATAGGCGCCTTTTAGAAACAGAACAGCCAGCCACAAAAAAATAAGTGCGCTTACATCAGCTCTATGCTGACGAAAACTTCCTCGGGCACACGAACCCTCATAATTCTCCGCATAACCCGTTCTTCAGCGTCAACTATTATGAGGCGCTTGTGGATCCGCAGCTCCCACCGATCCCAAGTTGCAGTTCCTTGACCGCATGGGGTTTTGCGCACCGGAACCTTAAGCCGCTTTGTGGGAAGGGGATGCGGTCCTGTGAGTTTCACTCCTGTCTTCTCAGCGATGAGTCTCAGTTCTCCGCATACGTTCTCCAGCTTTTTGTAGTCTGTGCTGGTCAGCTTGATTCTCGCCTTTCTCACCATCGCCAAGATACTCCATTCGACTTTGCCTTAACGTCTTTCCGACTTTTAAATACTTTTTCCCTTATCTCTATCTTTACTCTGCTATTTTAACTGGCATTAAACTCTACCGTAACAAGAAAAGGTTTGCTGAAGCTCCAGCGGGATACTTGAGGCAAAGCAGATAGAACCAAAAGCAGCTACGTCGCTTATCTGAGTTTTTGCTCTCCGACAAAAAAAGGAAGGGAAGTTTTTGGGTTATTTTCGTCTTCTGAGTGCCATGTAGGCTACTAGACCTATGATTAGGCCGATTGCAGCGATTACCAGTATGACCAGGTCTATTGTGAGGTATGCTGGTATTTCGGGTATTGCTGGGTATGCTGGAAGTCTGTTTGCGGTTGTCTCCGCAATTTCTTCTGCGCTGGGAGCATCTTCTGCTGCTGGATCAACTCCCACGAATGTTGTTGCTTGTGAGCCATAATAGGATTTAGATCCCAAGAAGAAAGCCTTGACAACGTATGTGCCTTCATCTGGGGGAGCCCACTTGTATCCGAAGTTGCCGTAAATGTCGCTTGTAGTTTCGTCTATGTCTTTCCAGGTGCCGTCTGGCAGCAGATACGCCAATTTGACTGGAACGCCCGTGACATCTTCTGGACGGGGTGTTTTCTGTTTATAGACGTATAGCATCCATTCGCTCATGTCGTCATCCGATACAGCGGGGACACCATTCGGGAATCGCATCTGCAGATCGATGTCCTTTGTGCCCGGCGACACATCAGTGATAGTGCCTTTGATCATCACGGAGGATCCTTCAGCCACAATTTCCGGTGATGCCGTGACTGTTAGGGCGCTTTGTCCTTTGCCTATAGCGTATATTTGCATGTCATAGGTGTCCATGGTAGCTATTATGCTGTCTCCGATCATTGCATGCCCACCCCAGTCGGTTCCACGGAACAATCCATCTGCCCTCCATATCACGTCGCCGGTTGTTGCGTTAAGGCAGACGTATGGTGCACCCTTCGGCATAGGATCAACAGGAGAGTGCTCGCTGTGGCGCAGATAGATTTTTCCGTCGACAATGAAGTCAACGCGAATATTCCAGTTGTTGCTCCACAAGATTTGGCTGAGGTAGTCAGTTGCTTCGTAGCTCCACAGTAGCGTACCGTTATACAGATCGTAGCAGTCCACTATTCCTTTAGTGCCAAACGTGTAGAATTTGTGGTCGTCGATGATAGTCCACGTCTCAAGGTAGCTTAAGTATTGCTCCGGCGGTTCAGTTGGACCAAACAGGGGGTCGCCTGTGTCAAGGTCGAAGCCGTAATTTGTGTTATCTTCCTTTATGTGGATAACGAATGCCCTGTTATCTCCTGTCCCGTAACGCCCATATGCGATGGTTACGTTGCCTGGTGGTGCATCATAGATCTTAAGGAACTTCAGGGTTCCTTCCTCCCCTGGCTTCAAGCTTATAGCCCAAAATGTGAAGGGGGGATTGTCGTAGGCAGCGCCACTAAAACCGTATTCACTTCTAGAAAAGCCGATTACATAGTCATAAAGAGCATAGTAGTCAATGCTTCCCGGCAAGCCCGTTTGTATTGTCTTGTTCCATTGATATCCGTTTAGTCCCAACGGAGTAACATCTGTTACACGGCAAGAACCTGTTGCATCAATAGTCTTTCCCTGTGGTCTCCAAGAACCGAAACCTGGGCCGTCAGGGCTTGTCATCCAGTATGCGTCTATCACAGCCGCTGAGCTCCACATAGTTATCCAGCCCCGCTGTAGGTTAACCGTGTATCTTATGATTTCACCGTTTGGACCCTCCAAGCTGCTGCCGGAGGGAAGATCGGTCATAGTAAACAGCCAGCGTCCATCGACGGGGTCAAAGAAATGCCATGTTTCTGGTCCTGCAGGACCAAAGAAGCCGCCGCCACCGCTAGTTCCAATCAAGTACTCGAAGACACCGTGGACGTTATATGAATCCCAATAGAATACTTGACCAAAGCTTAGACCTACGTCTTCTCCGTCGGGTGTTGTAAGATGCTTTTCCCACAGTGTTTCACCAGTATGTAAATCTACACTAACGACGTAGTTGTCGACGTTTCCAATATCATTGAACTTATTGTAGAAGAGTTTTCCGCCAATGATTACTTGGGCACCAAAAAAGCCTTCATATGCATCCCCCATGTGGTAGGCATGATCGCCAAGCAGTCCCCCAGCGAGGCCACCGTGTACTAATGGCTTGCTCCACAGTATGTGTGGGGATTCAGGTGCTTCGTCGTTATAGTAAACAATTCTCCCAGCCAAAGACTCAGTAAACTGACTGCTGATTGCCAGCCAATTTCCTGCAATTCTTGACCATTCGTGAAACTGCGCATCTATTGGGCGAGTCCAGTATTCAGTTGGAAGCGTCACACCCGGATAGTATGGTATTGGCTCATCCTGTACGATTAGCTCCAAAATTGGGCTGACACCGTCTTCAAAAAATAGGGCATAACCGCTGAAGTTTTTCCATTGCCCAGGGAAGTGTGTCTGCAAATAGTATGAGCCGACCATGTTGGGCGTGTATGATCTGCCTGTTCCGCCGGTCGAGTCGGTCTTGATGTCGCTAATTGTGTCTGTTTGGCCGTCAGGTCTCTCAATTGTTACACTTAAGCCCACCCAACCTTGCCCAACATTTTCCAGCGGCTCGGTGATGCCCATGTGGAGCAGCACCTCTTGGCCTTTTCCTACGGGGTTAGGGGTGGCACCGATGAATGGGTAGCTTTTTATGTTACCCACCCGCTGACCGCTAACTGGCAATGCGATAAAGACAGCAGCAAACGTTAGTGTTAGAACCAAAACTATTGTAGTAGTTTTGTTGGTTTTTTCCATTTTTTTCCCCTATTCTAAGGTTTTTATTCGAGTTGAAGCCTCAGTAGTTTTCAACAACTTTAGCTCGCAACATTTACGGATATAGCTGTTTTCGCGATTTATAATTTATGGCACAATTCATAGTTATACAATTTCTTTCAGACACTCGCCTAATCTGCCCTTCTAGTTTTAGTCTCCACCTTTGATTGAATAAAGAAACAGGAATTTTGGGGGCACCCCCAGAAAAATGCGGTTAAAGAGTTTTTTCTCACTCCCTCGGCTAAACTGCGGCATTTTAGAGACACCTTTGGATTCTGAGACTTCAGAACACGTAACCATGAAGCTAGAAGGGAAGGATTAAGCCAGCTAACTCTCCGGATAGCAGAAGGCTGGATATAACGTAGCCCAGAATGGCGCCGCTGCACAAGTATGGCAGTCCAGCTTGCGGCTTTCCCTTAATCACAACCGACATAAGAACTGCAAATCCTATGAGGGTGCCGATCATCACGGACAGGGCTATGAGAAACCCGTTGTCGGCAATGTTGTAGAATGAGGAGGCAACCAGTATTCCGGGCATCACTATGTCTCCTAAGCCCATGAAGAAGGCTTCCCGCTCTTCTTTTTCTTCAATTTTTTCTTTCAGCCCCTTTGTTTCCTTGAGCAGCGAGTATTTTCGGTTTTTTGGCACAACCAGCATAACGGGCAATTTGAGGTCCATAACAGCGTCTGCGAGGTCAATCATGTGTTTGGTCTTGTACACTGAGATGGCGTCGTATATTGACAGTCCGATGAGCAGCACGATTACCAGAAATATGCTGAGGGAGATTCCGAATAGTCCAATGGCGCCTACGCCCACTATTATGCCGCACAGGTTTATGATGTACCATTCGGGGTATTTGATGAGCGCAAAAACCAGGATTGCCGCGGCGATTATGGAGAGAATCAATGACAATGTAGCGTAGGGAACCACGAAGGACAGCAGCGGATAGAAGACAAAGAATGAGGTGTAGGCTATTGAGCCTAGAATGATGACTTGGATGAACTGTTTCTTCCAGAATTTGGCAATCAACAGTATTGTAACTGTGACCGCTAACATGATTACGAAGAAGACAATCAGATTGGTTGGGTCGTTGGGGTTCTCGAATGCGCCCATGTTCCCCTCTTCAAAAGGTTTCATTATGAGCATAGAGAGAAGATGGATTACCACAAATAGGCAACCCATCAGAACCATGGGAAAAACAGCTGCGCGCTTTTCCTTATTGTCGTCGGACATTTCCTTTTAAGGACATCGTTACTCACTTATAGAGTTTTATTTTGAGGTAACAAGAATTCTTCTCCGAATATATGCCTTTGACGTATTTAGTAGAGAATTCCAACTATCAGGAGAATTGCGGGGACTGCATTGCTTATGACAAGAAATATTGTTGTTCGCTTCTTTGAAAACGTGAGAAACTCGGTTATCCTGTTAACTGAAGAGCTAAACGGTTTTGCTAGAGGCAAGAAAATTAAGGCTCCTAATACATTGATTGTCAGGTGAACGACCCAAACTCCGATTGCAGCAGGGTTACCTGTTGCTAAAGCCGCTAACATGACATCAAATACGGTGCCAATGTTTGCTCCAAGTATGTACGGCAATATGTAATTTTCCTTGTCAATGACGCCGGTTGTAACTAATGGAATAAGCATCGAAATCATCACGGATGTGCTGGGAACTAAGATGGTGAAGGCTAAGCCTGCAAAGAAGGCTTTTGCGGTACTCCCGAATGTTGATCGGATCAGACTGCCTGAAAATTCACCAGCAAATGTGGCTGACAAATATTTCTCACAATTCTTCAAAGACAACAATAACAGCCCACATCCTACAATGAAACCCAACCACGCAGGAATATATTCAAGCACGAAATCTACCCACGGAGTAATCAGGCTGAATATTGAGGGGATTTCCATTAATCCGGGGATTTTAGAGAAGAATGAGCTGCCAACCCCCGCAATAGTTGTGAACGTGTGGAAAAAGTATTCCAAGGAAAAGAAGATCGCTAAAGTGCAGAAATTATACCAGTAATGCAGCATCGCCACCGAAAATGAGGTTCTGAATCTTTTTCTTTCTTGTCTGAAGTAGCCGACTACTGCGACAAGCTGGGTTGTTACTGTTGTTCCAACTTCAGCTCCGATTATTGTAGCCACAGCGATAGATACTGGCATCACACCCACAGAAACAAAGGCGATAATTATGGAATCAAAGGCTCCGCTGCTTTGAAGAAGTGCTGTTCCAAACCAGCCTGCAAACACGCCAGTCAATGTGTCATCTACTGAATTTACCAAACCCTCAACTTGGTCTAAACCGATCAACACTATTGACTCTTTTATGAAAACTATTGAGGCTACAAAAAAATAGAAACTTACCAAAACCAGCAACAGATTTTTGTAACGCATTACGGAAAGCACTTAAGTTAGCCTCATCCCCTCTATATTAAATGGATATAATTGTTTTGTTGTAACGGGTGAATCAATTGTCTTGGTTTGATTTGTTTCGAAAAGAACAAGAAACAACTACTATTTTAGCTCAAAAACAAATCACGAAGGCTATAGCAACAGTAAATGAACTGAAAAATATAATGGTGGCTTTCTCTGAAGGAAAAACTTCAGAGGCAAGAGAGCATATTGAAAACTTATTCGAGAACGAGGCAGAAATCGACGATATTCGAAGAACAATTCTCAACGAACTAACTAAACAGAAGCTGCCATCAAAATACCGCCAAAACGTCATACACATAATAAAGTGCTTGGACGTATTGGCGGATCATGTTAAAGATTCAGCAAGAAACGTCAAGGTTTTGCTTAACGCAGAGATTCCGAAAGAAATTTTGGATGTCAATGTGAAAATTGTAGATGCCTTAGTTCAGGCTGCAGTTTTCTTAAGCACTGCCATAGAGATGATTGGAGTTAACCCTCCCCAATCACTGGAATTCTCCAAAAAGGTTGATGTGCAAGAACACATCGTAGATGAAGAGTACTTGAAGGTCAAAGCGCTGTTCTTGAAACACACTGACGAGGTAGATGTGGCTACATTGTTAGTGTTGAAAGACCTGCTGGAGTGCCTGGAAAAAATAGCCGACACGTGCGCAGACACTGCAGACTACATAAGAGTGCTCAGAATGAAGTAGTGAATTTGTTAGTTATTCGGCTGTTTTCGACACGAGAAAATGTGATTTCAACAGAAACAGAAACTAGCGCTTTTGCTTCTATGTTTTATCAACAGTCATGTTGAAGTCATACAAACCTTAGATATTTTGATATACGGCTTCAGATGTTTATGGTTGTGGATGATTCCGATGAAATTGGTAGATATCTTGGAGAAGCTTTCGAACGCTAACGGCGTAACAGGACGAGAAGGCGAAGTGCGAGATTTAATGAAACAGTATCTTAAGCCCTACGTTGACGAAATTAGGGAAGATAGGCTTGGAAACCTGATTGCATTCAAGAAGGGAAACAAGGATGCGCCATCAGTCATGCTTGCTGCCCACATGGACGAAGTTGGGCTCATGATAAAGAACATAAAGAAGAAGGGGTTCCTTCAATTCACAGAGGTCGGGGGAATCGACGACCGCCTTCTCTTGGCGCAGAAAGTTATCGTTCACACGGATAAAGGTCCCTTAAACGGAGTTGTTGGCTCCAAACCGCCCCACATACAGACTGAGGAAGAACGGAAGAAGGTCATTGACGCAGATAAACTCTTCATCGACGTCGGAGCCAAAGACACAGAAGAGGCGGAAAAGATGGGTGTTCAGGTCGGTGACGTTGTTAGTTTCGACACAAAATTTGTTCGGATAAGCGAAAATGTTGTTTTGGGAAAAGCCTTCGACGACCGTGTTGGATGCGCCATAATGATTGAAACCCTGAGGAGACTACAGAAAGTTGACTGCAACGTTTACGCCGTGGGAACCATACAGGAGGAGGTGGGTCTCCGAGGAGCAACAATAGCCGCCTTTCAGGTGGCACCGGATGTGGCTATCGTCCTGGAATCAACCGTGGCTGGCGATATGCCCGGAGTGGAAGAGGGGAAAGCTCCGGCAAAGATTGGGGAGGGACCGGTGTTAACTGTGGCAGACGCGGGTTTGATTGCCCATCCGAAAGTGTTAAGGTTGCTTATTGATTCGGCGAAGGAAAACAAGATTCCGTATCAGCTGGAAACTGGAATCAGAGGCTCCACCGATGCCGCTAGAATCTCCTTAAGCAGGGAGGGGGTGCCAAGCGGAGTAATAGCTGTTGCAAGCCGTTATATTCACAGTCCAGCGGCTATCCTTGACCTTGATGATGCAGAGAAAACGGTTAAGCTTGCTGTCGCAGCTATAAGAAAGGTTTCAAAATATTTTTGATTGGTCTTGGAGATGAAGAAGCGTTTCAGGTTTCTGGAGCACACCGCGGACGCGTACGTTGAGGCTTACGGCTCCAGCTTAGAGGAGGCTTTCGAGAATGCGGCGCTGGCGTCCACTGAGGTTATGACTGAGGTGGAGAGGGTTGAGGCACTGACCGAGGAGACGTTTGTGGTGGAGGCTTCAGACGAGCCTGCGCTTCTTTACAGTTGGCTTGAGGAGCTGCTGCTGGAGTTTGAGTTGAAGGGGAAACTTTACTCCCGCTTCGAGGTTTCTGGCATTGAAGAAACTTCTGGGGGTTTCAGGTTGCGTGCGAGGGCGTGGGGAGAAAAGTTTGATCCAGAGAAGCATCCGTCGAAGGTTGGTGTAAAATCGGTGACTTACCATCGGATGGAAATCGTGAAGAAGCCGGAGTCCGTGACAGTCAGGTTCATTCTCGATATCTAACAATTTTGTGTAAAAGCTTATAGATTGGCTTCTAGAAAGACTGTGAATGCCGGGATGGCAGAGTG
>Ga0209427_10002316_pt1 | contig 22404 bp, 14 predicted proteins | sample DeeMarSWOR136_30_FD_187465 | JGI IMG/M metagenome (GOLD analysis project Ga0209427, IMG submission 187465) | Marine sediment microbial communities from White Oak River estuary, North Carolina - WOR-1-36_30 (SPAdes) (version 2) | ecosystem: Environmental > Aquatic > Marine > Intertidal zone >...
ACCCAAGGTTCCAGTCGCTGCTTAAAAGGATGGGACTGGACTAGATTCAGAAATTCTCCTCCCTCTGAAAAACACCGATCTTTGTACCCTTGAAGTTGAGGATTCGAAAAGGAGTCCAGCTTCATGCCCGAACGCCATCACGTCAGGTTGTCTAGTAATGGCTTTAGATGGCGGCCAAGGAGGGTGAGCCATTGACCGTGTTGATGTATGTATGGTAAAAACTTCAGCTAGGAGAATTCAGTCATGAATAACAAAAAAGCGATCATCATAGGAGCCGGGATCTCGGGCTTATGTGCAGGCAGCTATCTTCAGATGAATGGTTATGACACCGAGATCTTCGAACTGCACAATATCCCTGGTGGATTATGTACAGCCTGGGAAAGAAAAGGCTATACGTTTGACTTCTGCGTTCACTGGCTTGTCGGTTCTTCACCTTCGGATAATTTTTATTTTCTATGGAACGAACTCATCGATATGGAAAAATTAGATTTCGTGGATCATGAAATATTTTTCCAGGTCGAGGATAAACAAGGACGCACACTCCGTATATTTACGGATGTGGATAAGTTGGAAGAAGAAATGAAGAACGTGGCACCTGAAGACAAAGATATCATCGAAGAGTTTATCGGAGGGATAAGGAAATTTCTCCCTTTTAAAATGTCGCTCGATAAAGCACCCGAAGTGATGAATCCTTTCGATGGCTTGAAAATGATGTTTACAATGCTTCCCTATTTAGGGGCTTTTAAGAAATGGGAAAAAATTTCTGCCAAAGAGCTTGCCAGCAGGTGTAAAAATCCACTGCTCAGCAGGGCCATCCTGGAAATGTTTATGCCTGAAAGCTCTGTATTTTTTCTCCTTATAACCCTTGTAAGTATGCACAAAAAGTCGGCCGGATACCCGATGGGCGGCTCGCTTAATTTCGCTGAACTGATTGAAAAGAAATATATAAACCTGGGGGGGAAAATCAATTATAACTCCAGGGTAGAAAGGATCATAGTGGAAGACGACTGCGCCAGAGGAATTAGACTGGAGAACGGCGACACTCATAGGGCAGACATCATCATTTCCGCAGCGGATGGATACAGCACAATTTTCAAGATGCTGGAAGGAAAATATGTGGATGAGAAACGACATGAATATTACAACGGACAGAACGAAAGGCTGAAGGTATTCCCTTCCCTTGTATTTGTCTCACTCGGAGTTGCCAGAAAGTTCGAAAATGAACCTCACACTCTGGTTTTTCCTTTGAAAAAATCCATCAAAGTGGATGAAAGCATTAATTATGAATATCTTACTGTCAGGATTTTCAACTTCGATCCGACACTTGCTCCGGAAGGAAAAACGACTCTAACCGTGATGCTCGGCACCTATAACTATCAATTCTGGGTAGATCTTAGAAAAAAAGATAGAGAGAAATACAGACAGGAAAAGGAGAGAATTGCAAACGAGGTTATCGAAGCTCTGGAGGAGCGGTTGGGGAATATCAAATCGATTCTCGAGGTAACGGATGTTTCTACACCCGCATCAATCATAAGATATACTGACAACTGGAGGGGCAGTTTTGAGGGCTGGCAGCCTGGGCGAGGGACTATGATGCTTAGAATTGATAAAACCCTCCCTGGTTTAAAAGATTTCTACATGATAGGGCAATGGGTCGAACCAGGAGGAGGACTTCCCCCGGCAATAATGTCCGGGAGGAATGTGGCTCAGATTATTTGTAAAAAGGATGGGAAGAAGTTCACGACGCAGTCGTGATCCTTTACCTGCTGCACAATTCTCAAGCAATAGATCCCATGCTGGAGCAAAATTAATTAATTCATATCATTTCGTCTTGTAAGCAGAATATCTTGACACTGTGATTCACTTCAAGTGTTGGTCAGCCCAGATTTGGTCAATTGAGAACGTCCCACCTAAAACCTGTTTATAAAAAGGCATCTTTTTTCCTTGACAACAAAGTATAATATTTATATACTTCATATATATTGAATTATATAAAACATAGGGAGCGATATTAAAAATGAAAAGCATTTATCAAAATTCCACATTTAATAGAACCAAGCGAAAAAATTGGGCTATAGCGATGTCGATTGTTTTTTCAGTCATCCTTCTTGCTGGTGATATTCACGGCCAGAAAACAATCCAAATTCCAATGCGGGATGGAATAAAACTGGCTACAGACCTTTATTTTCCAAAAATTGAGAACGGACCTTTCCCGGTGATACTGATGAGAACTCCATACAATAAAGTCATCCTTAAAGCTTACGGGGACTATTTTTCGAAAAACGGTTTTGTTTACGCGATACAGGATGTCCGAGGCCGATTTGAATCCCAGGGGGATTGGGAGCCGTTTATTAATGAAGGAGAAGACGGATATGACACCATCGAATGGCTGGCTGCACAGGACTGGTCAACGGGTAAAATCGGCATGTATGGCGGATCGTATTCGGGATCTGTGCAGTATACCGCTGCGATACTGAAGCCGCCTCACCTCGTTACCCTTATTCCCAATATCACTCCGGCAATGCCATTCGACAACATGCCCTATGAAGGCGGTGTGCTGGTAATGGGAGGGGATATAAGATGGGCTGACATCGTTGAAAATGCAAAGACAGTTGCAGACATGCAGAATAAAGCAAAAGAAGTATTCACAAAGGACTGGAACAGCCTGTTGAGTTATCTTCCGGTTATCGATCTCGATAAAAAGATCCTGGGGAAAGAAACTCCCTACTGGCGGCGATGGGTTGAACACAATACAGATGATTCGTACTGGGAAAAGGTTAATTACCTAAAAAAGCTTCAAGAACTCGATATTCCAGTATTTCTTCAATCGGGATGGTTCGACCCTGGTAACAGAGGAACAAAACTCGCCTATTCCCATCTAAAACAGTCCAAAAACAAATACATCAAAATGATCATGGGTCCGTGGGAACATACTGACCAATCGTCAAAATACCTCTACGGACAAGATCTGGGAGAAGCTGCAGACATCGGCCTTATGGATCTGTATATCAAGTGGTTTGATTTCTGGCTAAAAGGCGAGGACAACGGAATCATTAGCGATCCGCTGGTCCAGGTCTTTAATTTTGGTCCAAATAACTGGTTGAAAGCGGATACCTACCCGTTACCGGACACATCCTTTGTCAAGTATTACATATCCTCTGAGAAAGGGGCGAATACATCACACGGCGATGGAAAACTGCAGATACAAAAATCCTCTTCTCCCAGACAGTATGACACATATAGTTATGATCCGGGCGATCCCTCTCCCTGTTTTATCGATTTTTTGAAAAAGAGAGCATTGGAAAATTATAAAAATTTGGTCGGTTCCAGGGAAGATATTCTCGTCTACGAAACGGCTCCCTTCGAACAGCCTCTGACAATCGCTGGTCCACTCTCAGCAGTATTGTACGCTTCATCGTCTGCGAAGGATACCGACTGGTGTGTAACATTGTATACAGTTGCCGAAAACGGAGAAATAAATCCGATGGGTATGACATGGGGTGTACTCAGAGCACGTTTCAGGAACTCAATGTCAGTTCCTGAATTTATGGAAAAAGATAAAGTATATAAATTTTCCATCGATTTGAGTCATACAGGGAACACATTTTCAAAAGGAGAGCGTATCCGTATGGAAATTGCATCTGCTTCTTTTCCCGAGTATTCCCGGAATCTGAACGCCGGAGGCCATAATGAAATGGAAACAGAGTACGTTTCCGCAGTTCAAAGAATATATCACACCAAGGAATACCCATCCCATCTTCTTCTGCCAGTCTATAAAATGGAAATCCCTGATTCTCGGCCTGAATCTGGTAGAGAGGATGAGGCTCGCACAGATATAAGCCCCTACGCTCCCTATGTCGGGCAATACACCAATCCCGAACTGGGTGATGTCAAGGTTTTCGAACAAAGAGGTAAGTTGGCGTTGGATATCCCGAAAAAGATGGTCTTGGAATTTAATGGCCCAGATGAAGAGGGAATATGGGCCTGTCTGCTTTCGAATCAAATCAGTTTAAGATTCAGCAGAGACGATTTTGGAGAGGTGACCGGATTGTCCCTCATAATCAGGACAAGGCTGCCAAAAAAGGCTGAAGCAGGAACGATCAGTGCCGATGTTCCGGAAAAATTCAAGCCCTTTCTAGGCATATATCCTGTTCCTATGGAGGGCACTGAGTTGACAGTCATCTTCAAGGATGGGAACCTTGCTGTTGCTGAGTCTGATGGAGAGGACGTCAAGCTCGAGGGGCCTGATGAGCAAGGACTTTGGATTTACAAATCAAGCGGGTACAAGATATCATTCGTATTCGGAGACAAAGGGGACGTTAAAGAGATGGTTGTCCACCAGATCTACGAGGCTCCAAAAGTCAGGTTTACTCCAGAAAAAAAACAAAACTCCCAAATAAAGGAGTCCAAAAAATGATCAGTCGATCAAAACTCCGCGGGCCGATAGGCCGGATCGGGCCGTATGCAGCAGCTGTCTTTATATCCCTGGGATTGATTGAAGCCATTATAACAGGAAAACCTCCTTATTCCGCTTTTGCTTTCGGCTGCTTTTTCATTGTTTTGGGGATCATCGAATATCAGAGGACAAAACTGATCACTTACTTGATCTTAGGCCTGCTGTGGGGAACAGGGACATGGCACAGCATGGCGCGCTTCATCGTTTCATTTTTGTCTCTTGAGACCTACATACCCCATGTTATTGTTGCCTTAGCAGCACTTGTGTTAACCTGGCCTGTTTTCTATGGCAATGAAAAATTGGAGTCCAATGCCCGCAAGCTGTTTAATCTGGCTGCCGAACACGTGCATGAGGCATTCAACGGATTCACAGACCGACCCTATTCCGGCTGTAAAACAGAGTACACAAGGGATGAGATCAGCGGATTTGCGCGGTTCATGGGAGGCAAGAAAATCGTCAAATCGATCGTTCAACCAGATATTGTTATCCTTTCCTTTTCCATGGGGATAAGCCCTTTGAAGGAGCCAGATCTTCAACAGATCAGCTATATCTCCTTTGACAATGATGGAAATATCTCTGTGCACATATCAGAGTATGATTACAAACGGTTTAAAGAAGAGCTGACCTTTGATCAGCTGTGCGCATCTTTGGGTGATGTCTTCGTGCGGTTTTTAGAATACTACAAAAAGGGATTGGAGAGCCGGATTATCGTGGAATTGAAGTCAGGTGCGAAATAAAAATGGATTTTAAAACTGCTGCTCGATTTGGTGTCTATTTCTCAAAAGGCTATGCAGAGGAGATTTTCAGGCTGCTCGTAAACTACAAGGATATCTCTGCCTCAGAGGCGGCATCGAGGCTGAGCCTTCATATTCAAACCGTCCAGGATTTCCTGGAAGCCATGACCTCTCTAGGCATTCTGTCAAAAAAAGAGGTTTACGAAAAAAAGCGACCTTACTTCCGCTATTCTCTGAAAAAGAAGAAAATATCCTTGGACATCGATCTGGCCTCCTTGTTGGAACAGAAACAGCCTGAAAGGAAATTATCTAAAAAAATTCGAGAAAATAAAGATTCAGGAGCTAGATTCACGACGGCGCGTTACGATCCCTATTTCAGCAGTGTCGTCATCTGGATCGGAGAGGGACGGGATCGGAAGGAAAGGAAAATCAACCTGACAATCCCACAGGGGAAATTCCTCTTTCATTTGCCTTTTCCCACAGCAGAATTCCTGACAATAGCCGAAATCATGCAAAAAGCAGGAGTGGATATGATCCATTCACCGGAAATCCTTGATATTGTAGAACTGCTCGAAAAGTATGGAGTTATAAAAGTAAAATAACAGAGATGTTCCTTCTATATTTTTTCCCAAACTCTGATTGAACTCAGGATATGGCGTGAAATATTACATTTCACGACATCAGTCAGCTCACCTAATTGACTCTTCTATCAGAAATTGTTATTCTCTTTTCTGCGCTCGTCAGAAGGGAAAGCAATGGGAATAAAATGCCCAAAATGTCATTCAGATAATACTGATTCCGCGCGCTTTTGTAGCAATTGTGCAACCCCACTTCCTTCCCAAGAGGTTTCTGTAACTAAGACCCTCGAAGCTCCAACCAGAAAATTAGCTTTAGGCTCCATCTTTGCAGAGAGGTATGAAATCCTAGAAGAACTGGGAAAAGGAGGGATGGGAGAAGTCTACAGGGTGAAGGATGAAAAGCTAGATGAAGAGATAGCACTAAAAGTATTAAAACCCGAAATAGCTGTTGATAAGAACATAATTGAACGTTTCAAGAATGAATTAAAACTTGCCCGAAAGATTGCTCATAAACACGTCTGCAAGATGTACGACCTGAATGAAGAGGAAGAGACTCCATACATTGCAATGGAATATGTTGATGGGGAAGATCTGAAGAGTCATATCAGAAAGAAGGAAAAGTTAACACAAGAGGAAGCCATATCGATAGCCAAGCAGGTGTGTGAGGGTTTAGCTGAAGCCCATGAGATAGGGGTAATACATCGCGACCTGAAGCCACAAAACATAATGATAGATGATAAAGGAAGAGCGAAGATCATGGATTTTGGGATAGCCCGTTCGGTTGAAGCACCAGGAGTAACCGCATCAGGCATGATCATAGGAACACCTGATTACATCTCACCAGAACAGGCAGAGGGTGAGGAGGCAGACCAGAGATCAGATATCTATGCATTAGGAGTTATTCTGTATGAGATGGTGACAGGGAGTGTTCCTTTTGAAGGGGATACGGCTTTCAGTGTGGCTCTAAAACATAAAACAAAGTTGCCTTCAGATCCAAAGAAGCTCAATCCTGGCATTTCAGAGAATCTCGGTCGTTTGATCCTGATATGCATGGAGAAGGAAAGGGAGAGAAGGTATCAGACAGCAGAGGCACTTCTGGCTGATTTGCGTAACATTGAGGAAGGCTTTCCCCTTGGGACAAAAATCAGGCCCAGGCGAGAGACTTTCGTAGCAACATTAATCCGAAAGAAGCTCTTCATTCCTGCTTTGGTTGTTGCTCTTGCAGTCATTGCAGTCATTATCTGGCAGCTTATACCTGAAAAGGAAGCAGTGTTTGCACCTAAGATTGAGAACTCTGTAGCGATTATTAATTTTGAAAATCTGACTGGGGATAAGAGCTATGACATATATAAAAAGTCAATTCCTAATCTGCTCATCACTAATCTTGAGAACACAGGATATTTCTATGTGGTTACCTGGGAGCGCATGCGTGATCTTCTCAAGCAAATGGGGAAGAAGGAAGTGGAGTTCATTGACAGTGATTTGGGCTTTGAGCTGTGCCGCAGGGAAGGCGTAGAAGCCCTTGTTTTAGGAAGCCTAAATAAAGCCGGTGATATGTTTGTTACAGATGTGAAAGTTTTGGATGTTGAGACTAAGAGACTCCTCAAGGGTGCCAGCTCCAGAGGAGAAGGAGTTGACAGCATTTTAGTTACACAAATTGATGAGCTGAGCAGGGATATTTCTCGAGGTGTAGGCGTATCTGAACAAAAGATAGAAGCGACTCAACAGCAGATTACCGATGTGACGACAACTTCAATGGAAGCCTACAAGAATTTTTTAATCGGGAAAGAGTATTATGAAAAAAATTATGCTGAAGAGGCTCATCAATATTTAAAAAAGGCTATTGAGTTAGACTCAACTTTTGCTGTGGCTTATCTATATTTGGGGTATGTATATGGTGCATTGGGTAATACACCGACTAGCAATACATACTACTCCAAGGCAAAACAATATTCGACAAAATCAACGGAAAAAGAAAGACTATATATTATGGCAGCATATACTGGAAGCGTAGAACAAAATCCGGACAAACAATTCAATATCATTGAACAAATTGCCAGGAAATACCCAAAAGAAAAGCTTGTATACTCGTATTTTGGCAATTATTATGATAACAAGCACTTATACGATAAAGCAATTGAAGAATTTAACAAAGCGCTGCAACTTGATCCCAATGACGGATATGCTTTGCAAGGTCTTGCTAATACTTACATTAATTTGGAAGATTATGAAAACGCCATAAAATATTTAAGTAAATACGCCTCTTTCTTTCCCCATGATGCGAATCCGTATCATTCAATAGGGAATGTTTATTTTAAAATGGGAAGATTAGATCAGGCTTTGGAAAACTATAAAAAGGCACTAAGTATAAAAGCTAATTTTCATCCTTCATACTTCAGGATCGCATTCGTCTATGCATTGAAAGAAGATTACAACGAAGCGATAAAGTGGCTAAATGAACTTATTTCTCAATATCCAGAATTCTCTCCAGGAACAGGTCCGAAATGGTTATGTAGCTGTTATTATTGGATGACAGGAAACATAGATAAGGCAATCAATATGATTGATAAAGCGAGAGAAACGGCTAAAGCAGTTGGAAATCAAACATTTTTAGGTGGAATTGATTTATGTAAAGCAATTTTTTATCTCGAAATGGGAGATTTAGAGAAAAGTGAAAGATTTGTACGAGATTGGGCAGATTTTAACTGGAATTTTAACAACAGATATGAAGCTTATAATGCGGCATACTTTTTATTCCTATCAGGATTACTGGACGTGAAAAGAGGAAGAATCACTTCTGCTAAAGTTCGACTTGCTGAGATGAGAACCATAATACCTGACTTATCTCCAACTATCAGAGAAAATATCAGTTATTTATCTGACCTATATCATGGATATATTTTACTCGAAACAGGAGCAATAGATGAGGCAATAGCAATCAGTAAACGGGCTGTTCCTACAGAAATTATTGATATCAGAGTTGCTCATATAGGATACTATAATTTCCCCTTCATGTATGCATCTATTAAAGATGTTTTGGCAAGAGCTTATGTAAAAAAGGGAGAATTTGACAAAGCCATTGCTGAATACGAACGATTGATTACTTTCGATCCGAACAGTAAAGATCGGCGGAACATTCATCCCAGGTATCATTATAGATTAGCCAAACTATACGAAGAAAAAGGCTGGCCAGGCAAGGCTATTGAACAGTACGCGAGATTCCTCGACCTCTGGAAAGACGCTGATCCTGGTATTGCTGAGGTTGAAGATGCTAGGGAGAGGCTGGCTGGGTTGAAGGAATAGTCTAGAGTCTTGAAATCAAATTTTAATTATATATACATTGAATAGGGGAGCTGGAGATTGGACACAGTAAGGCTAAAGGGACCCAGCCAATGAAATGGGGAGAATACAAAAATGCCTAATCTCAATTATTACGCTCTCTTTCTATTCTATTATTAAAAGGAGGATAGAAAAATGGCCTTTACTAAATGTGACTGGAGTGAAGGTATATGGGAAGGAGCTTCAGCTGGATGCAGCGTCTTCGTCGGACTTTTCGGCACTGTTGCTGAAGAAATAGGAAAGGAAAAAGCCTTTGCTCTGCTCAAAAAACTTGGTGAGGGAATGGGCAAAGGAGCTGGTCAGATGTTTAAGGAGCAGTTGGGCGATGAGAAGATCGATATCAAAAAATTGTCCCAATTTATAATCGGATTTAATGGACCATTCGGGTGTCAAATGGAGATAGAAGAAGAACCTACACATTTCAGTCTTCGACATTACAATTGCCCTGTTGCTCAGGCATTTAAGAATATGGCAACAGATTACGAGACCGGAAAGAGAATTTGTTATGACTGGGGTGTTACTCTTTTCGAAAATTTGCTGAATGTACTTGCTCCTGAAGCTAAGTACGAGGTAGCTCATTACAGGGAAAACTGGGACGATTACTGCGAAGAGAAGTACACACTAGAAACATAGACAAGCCTGCGATACATCATCCCAGGCAAAGCCATAGAGCATTACGAAAAATTCCTCGATCTCTGGAAAGACGCTGATCCTGGTATTGCAGAAGTTAAAGATGCCAGGAAGAGGCTGGCTGGCTTGAAGATCCATTGAACAAAATGTCGTTAAATTAATTATTTCACGACATTTTTTTTGCCAAATTTATCCAACCACAAACCATTCGTGAAGACAATCCCCTCTCTAATACGCAAAATATTTTCAAAGCATACAAGAGGAGATATCAGAACAACAACAAGAAGATTTTGTAAAAATGATGGCTTTCCAGTAAGGTTAGATCTTATATGAGCAAACGATACATCGTTGGGTTAGATATTAAGTGAGCCAAATCGTATTATTGACATAACCTGATGAAACAAAGTATTTTAGGATCTCAGCAGACTCACCTCCAACTCGCAAAGGAATAGATTTATGAAAATAGGAATCCAGACTTGGGGATCGGAAGGAGATGTCCGTCCCTTTGTCGCTCTCGCCGGTGGACTGAGTGCGGCCGGTCACGAGGTGACGCTTGCGGTTACGGAAATCAGGAATAAAAGATACTCCCAGTTTGGAGAGAAACTTAGATTTTCAATCCGGCACGTCGGTCATCTCGACCTCAACAGGGAACAGCTCAATGCGTTGGGACCTAAGCTTATAAAAGAACGTAATTTCTTGAAACAGATTCAAATGGTTGTCACCTGGTTTTTAGACCCGGTTACAGGAGACATGCTGACCGAGGCCAAGCGCCTGTGCGAAGAAAACGAGCTTCTCATCCGCCATATCATGGCTTATTCTCTCGGTGTCGCGGCCGAGTTGAAAGGCCTCCCCTGTATATCGCTGTATACGACAACTCCTGCCATCCCATCCAAGTCCATGTCTCCGCTCCAGCCCCTGAATCTCGGAAAAGCCATAAACTCGATGATGTGGAGGCTGGCAGACAGGTACGTCAACCGGCTGTTCAAAGCTCCCATCGACCGCATGCGTCGCCAGGAAGGGCTTAAGCCCATAAAAAGCGTCCTTCTGGACGGCTGGTCATCAAAAATTCTCAACCTCATCGCTGTAAGCCCCACCCTTCTCCCGATTCCGTCAGATTGGGAGAACCGCATCCAGATCTGCGGCTTCATGAATATCCCGGAGGAGGGGGAATCCTGGCAGATGCCGGAAAGCCTGGAGCGGTTTTTCCAGGAAGGCTCCCCGCCTGTCTTCATGACCTTTGGATCGGTACTGGAGGGAGAACCGTCTCCTCTGGAAATTACACAGTTGATGGTTGATTCCGCACTTCAGGCAGGCTGCCGGGCAATCATCCAGTCCAAATGGGATGAAATATCCGGAATTCCGGAGCACACTCATATCTACAGAATCGGCACCGCCCCTCACCAGTTTATATTTCCCGGATGTGCGGCCATTGTCCATGCGGGTGGCGCGGGGACGACCCAGTCCGCCATCAAAGCCTCGTGTCCGTCAGTGGTTGTCGCCCATGCATCGGACCAGACCCTCTGGGGCCAGCTTCTGTACAGGGCAGGGATTGCACCCAAACCTCTCCACCGCAGGTCTGTAACCGCGAATAAGCTCGCCCGGGCCATCCGAAATGTCCTCGATTCACCCACCATGACAGAAAAAACCAAAGAGATTAGCAGGAAAATGGAAGATGAGAACGGAGTCAAGCGGGCCGTGGAAATGATCGAAGACAGATGCGCTTAGCGAGCCTTTTTTCCAGATCCGTGCAGGATTTGTATGATATAAATGAGCCTCGCTTCAAGAAGCTCATGATGCGAGTCAAGCACGAGTGGAAAAATTTTGAGGTCTGAGGTCTAATCACGATCCTTCTTCGATTCTTATATTAAGAACGACGTTAAATTAATTATTTCGCGCCATATTCATGCTTCCCAGGGGTAAATCAAATATGTCGCTAAATATTACAATTCACGATGTTTTCCTCGCTAAACATCAAATCTGCATATTATCTGTTTAACATGGAGTTTTAAAATTAGGAATCAGTGGCAAATATCTATACATATCGAATTTGAAGAGAAGGCTGTTGAAATCAAAAAAAATAGCGTTATTTTGATAAAAGATGGGATGAAAAAGTGTAGTATTATGTAAGAAAAAGTGTTAAGAATGGAGCGTTGAGCAATTCTTTGGCTAATATCCTCTTTTATAAAACTGATATGAGGAATATCGGAATATACACTTAGGGAGATGTGAGGATGAAAAAATATTCAAATATTTTCCTGGCTGTTTTAATCCTGTTTTCATCCTTCTTTTTGGGCATTGCAGCGGAACAAAAAAGCACACTGGAGATTCCCGAAGGTTTCACGGGAATCATCTCCTACGGGTCCCTCATCTCCGTGCCGAGTATGGAAAAAACGCTGGGGCATAAATATGAGGGGCCCATCCATGAGGTTCATCTATTAGGCTATGAAAGAGTCTGGACGTGTGTACGGCCGTGGCGCTCGAGTACCAGGAAGTTTAATGCGTATGTCTTGCGTGGTGAGGAACGAGTTCCTATTCTCGGAGCTGCGGAACTAAATATCTATCCCAAGAAAACGGGCAAGATCAATGGCGTTCTGTATCTGATCACCGACGATGAGTTGCTCAGTTTCGACCAAAGGGAGAGAGGCTATCAGAGAATCGACGTGACCGACAAGATTGAGGAAATTAGCTTCAGTGGAGGGAAGGTCTATGTCTATGAGGGCCTTCCGGGATCCCCGCTGGACTCTTCCGAAGAAAAGGGAATATACATTTTGATAAAGGAGTTCTTCGACATGGTGAACGAAGCCTGTGACAGCAGAGGAGAGGATTTTCGCAAAGAATTCGATAGAACTACTAGGCCATGTGAATACGAGGTCGTGCCTTACGAGAACATCATCTGGGACAAAGGTAATTAGCTGGCTTAAGGGAGACTGTAAGACAAACTGTGTGAACCTCTTTTATGATATGATTCACAAAGGGGTGACAAGGTACTTTCGAGATTACTAACCATTTATCTTGCCATTAAAAGCCCCCGATTTGCCAAATTTATCCATATTTCTCGGGGGGACTTTTGCTAGAAACAAGGGGGTACGTAGGGTAGCATTAATATGCTGGTTTTGTGCATTTTTTGAGTTATAGGTAGTTAGGTAAGGCATATGCATAAATAGGGGGTATTTTGCTAAAAAATGACACTATATTGCACAATTTCGAGCTAAAATGGGGTATTCTGAGATCGTAATAAATGGGTGGAGAAATTTGAATGGATGTCCATAATTGGTATTCAAGTTTTTTCATATGTAAGGTTAAAACAGATCTCTGATTCTTGAATGTCGCTAAATATTACATTTGACGACATTAGTCAGCTAGTCTAATTGACTCTCTTTTCGGAAATTGTTATTCTTTTTCTGCACTCGCCAGAAGGGAAAGCAAGGAGAGTTAATTACCCTAAATGTCAGTATGAAAATGCCAATGAAACTTGTTATTGTGGAAAATGTGCCGCCCCAGCCGAAAGAATACAAGACGTCTTTAGCATAAGGATCCATTGTAAATGCTTAGGAAACACGATCGCTCTGTTTTGGGAATTATTGCGTTTTTATTACTGCCAATTCTTATTGTCCAAAGCAACTGCAAGCTCAGCACGTCTTTGGAACTTGAGTTTCATGAAGGCACCGATATGGAAGCATCGCCCTCTCCGGACGGCCGTTATCTGGCGCTTCAACTATGGTCTCATATATGGATCCTGGACATAAACAGCGGAAATACACGCCTGCTCACGGATGCCATCACACGACCCGATGAACATATGTCCCCACGCTGGTCACCTGATGGGGCATCCATAGTCTTCTCGGCTCTTCGATCAGATGGGGGGCTCTTCATCGTACCCGTCGCAGGAGGCAAGCCGAAGCAGATCACTTTCGACGAACTCGACTCCCAGCCGGACTGGTCTCCAGACGGCCGCACCATTGTTTTTTGGAGGCGGGGTCCGGGAGGCCTGTGGACGGTCCCTGCCCAAGGAGGAAGCCCGCAGAAGATCCATTCAGAAGCAGAAGAAGCTCAGTCGCCTGCATGGTCACCCGACGGAGAATGGATCGCATGTATCTGGCGGGGTGGTGTTACCGTTATGGATTCCGGCGGAGGCTATGTCCGTCAAATCACAAAAGGACCCGCCGACCTGGCTCCATCGTGGTCCTCGGACGGGCGGCATCTCTTTTTTCTATCGGCAAAAGCCGGTGAACTGCAAGTCTGGTCCGTGCCATTGAAGGGAGGAGACCCTATCCAATTGACCGACGAAAGGTATATGTCCAGTTATGCGCCACAATGGATACCACACAGAAAACTCCTTTTATACACAGCAGGAGGGAAAATTCGCACCTTGGACACGAAAAGTGGGAAGCGCGATACGATCCCATTTTCTGCCAAGATTAAAGTAGTGCGAAAAACCTATAAGCACCTATCTCCGAAGCTCCCTGCCCCCGGCCAACGGCTGCCTATCCATGGTATTTGCAGTCCAGTGCCCTCACCTGACGGCCAGCTGATCGCCTTTTCGGCCCTTGGCGATCTCTGGCTAAGACGTGCAAACGGCGAGACGGAACAACTCACGTCAGGACCCGAGGATGATGTGGACCCGGCATGGTCTCCGGACGGCGGGCAAATAGCATACGTTTCTAACTGCAGCGGGGATTATCAGTTGTGGGTACTCGATCTTCCAGACCGAACGAGACGGGAGATTACGAGCAAGGGGGGCCAAGCCACAACGCCCCTCTGGCAGCCATCCGGAGAAAACATCGTTTTTGTACGAAGTTCTTGGGTTCAACAGATGCTCTATAGCGTTCCAGCGTCCGGTGGCAATCCACGACCAATCGTTTCTGCGGGAGCGGAGCGGATAACGCCGTTGGGATGGTTTCCGGAAGATCAAAGCTTGGTTTTTGAGCAATTGGTCAGTGATTCAAAGACGAGGGTATGGAGGAGCACGATAAACCGCGTCCGTCTCGACGGCAGTGCTATCCCCTGGAAAATGGATCTACCGGATCAGGTTGAGTTCGCTGCCCTTTCAACCCAGGGCGACACACTGGCCTATGTTTCAAATGGGGAGCTCTGGATTCAGGATTTGGCATCTGAGAAGGGATCCAAACAGATTCTCTTCCAGGGGCCCGCTTTTTTTCCTGCCTGGTCGCCTGACCGCACCTTATTGTATGTTAGCTCGGGAAAGCTCATGCAGATCGACTCCCGAACTGGAGAACAAAAAACTCTTCTTGTCCAGCTTTATTACGACATTCCACAGGTCGGCGAGTCTTTGCTGCTCCACAACGCCCGGCTGCTTACACCAGAACCGCGAGAGGGCCTTTGGGACGTGTTATTACGGGATGGACAGATCTGGTCCCTTCGTGCGGCCGGAACGCAACCTGAGCCCGCTGACCGGATCTTGGATCTCAAAGGAAGGACTGTCATTCCCGGATTGATCAACCTTCACGAGCATCTGGACCGCGGCCATCCTATGGAAGGCTTTCTTTATTGGGGCAATACTTCTGTCGCCAGCGCCGGTGACGAAGGCCACTGGTCTGTCGTGCAGAAGGAAGCGATTGACAGCGGACGACGGCCAGGCCCACGGCTTTTTCTCTCCGGAGGATTTGTGGTGCCGCCCCATGTGAAAGCACTTTCCGAACGCCTGCGGGTAAGAACTTCGGAACAACTGCGACGGTACATGGATCATCTGAGTGGCCTCGGCGCTACCCAGATAAAGACCTCGCCCTTTGACCGTCGCGATCCCTGGCTCGAAGAGCAATGCATTGAGGCTGCGCACCAGTATGGGCTGCCTGTCCTCTCCCATTTTCTGCGCCCAGCATCGGTGGCAGCAGGCTTGGATCGTAAAGAGCACGCCTTCTACTTCGTTCTGAATGAGGAATTCTACCCAGTTGTATCCGCACCTGTATTCCCACCCTTCGCTCAAGACACCATCGAGATTTTGCGGAGAGCGGACATCAGTCTCTGTTCGACGATTGTGGTGTATTTCGTCGGGTCGTCGGAAGGGCATCTGCGCTTCAAGGCCGCGCTTGCACAAGCGGATGTAGCGGATTTTCTGCTCCCGTCTCATGCTGAGCTCCTGCGCAAAGGCGCAAAAAGCCCGCCAAACCCAGAAAGATTGGCGTTCTTAGATAGATTTATGAGGGTTTACCTGGCTAATATTGCAGCCGCTCAAGAGGCAGGAATAAGGATCGCTGCTGGAACCGATATCTTTTTCCTTCCGTCGGGCTTGCACTGGGATTTGGAATTGCTCGTAAGAGCCGGACTCTCACCCTTAGAAGCATTACGTACGGCGACGAGCAACGCAGCCGCCTTGCTGGGCCTTGAAGGCCGGCTCGGATGCATTTCACCCGGCGCTGCTGCCGACCTTGTCGTGTTAGAGGCCGATCCGCTCGAAGATATCCGGAACACGCAAAAAATCTATGCCATAATCCAGAGGGGAAGGATCATTGACCGCACCTCCCTCCTGAAGGCGAACAAGCCAAAATGAACCCCCTTGATATCCAACCGGGATCTATCGTGCGCTCCGGCCGGTTTTCCAGGCTGATCTGACGATCACAGGTATCTATCCTCTTATCCCTAACACCGTGGCCGGTCTGCGCGTCCGCGGGCTGAACACGCCCTATCGGGCTTTACTGTTTTAAGGCGTTGACGATCTATGGCTGGAGGACGATGAATAACAGAGCACGGCTAGAAATTCCTCAACCTTTTTTTGGGTGCTAATCCTGAGCTGCCGGAAGTTGTGGATTCCCGGAAGACGTAGGCTAGAATGAAAAGCCATAGAACGAGATGGCGCTAAATTAATTATTATGCGACATTTTTATTTTTTCCTAGGATATTTAAGGAACAGTATTGAATAAAGACCCGGGAAATAAGAGAAATGCAATAATGTGACATTATTTCCGTCTTTATTATATGAACGAAGATGATTGAAAAAAATTTTTCTCAAAAAAAATCACGTTTCAAAAGGAATGGTATTCACGGGGAACATCATTATGGTGACCTGGGACAGATCGTTACCCTTTTCGGATTTCTGTTGATATGGATACTGGATTCTTTTATTTTTCAATATTCGACATTTTTATCGCATTATGTTCCGCTGTATATCCGGCTTATTGTTGCAGGCTTGATTTTTGCGTATGCCATTTATCTGGCCAGCTCCGGACACAGAGCTGTTTCTGATGAAGTCCTCTCTTCCCCAAGGCTGCTCACAGATGGTGCTTTTGCCCGGGTACGCCATCCCCTTTATCTGGCAGCCCTCCTTTTCTATCTCTTCCTGATTTCAATCACTCTGTCCTTAATATCTTTATTCTTGTTTATCGGTGTCTTTTTCTTTTACAACACCATCGCCACGTACGAAGAAAAATATCTGGAGAAAAAGTTTGGACAAGATTATCGCGATTACAAAAGAGCTATTCCCAAGTGGACTCCCCGTTTCTTTAAGGGTAGTAGGATAGACAGATTTGAAAAGGAATGAAAAAAAGGTTGATATCACTTCTTCCCTCAATGATAAACATCAACAGCTTTTCTTCGATTTAAAATAGAGAATGTCGCTAAATATATACAATTAGTAGCGACATCAGATTAGCTCATTTAGCTCATTTGATTGACTCTCCTCTCGGAAATTGATAATCTTTCTACACCTTCTTTATGAGGGAAAGCAATGGGAGTGAAATGTCCCAAATGTCAGCATGAGAATCCGGATGACACCCTTTTCTGCGGGAAATGTGGCACTCAGTTTTCTTCTCCAGAAAAGGCCGAAGTCACAGAAACTCTAGAGACACCCAAGGAGGAACTGCCAAGAGGGACCACTTTAGCCAACAGATATGAAATTATTGAAGAATTAGGCAAAGGGGGCATGGGAAGAGTCTATCGGGTTGAGGATACGAAGTTAAAACAAGAGGTCGCACTTAAGCTTATAAAGCCTGAGATCGCTAAAGATAAGAAGACAATTGAAAGATTCAGGAATGAACTGAAGCTTGCCAGAAATATCCGACATAAGAATGTCTGTGGGATGTTTGATTTGGGTGAGGCAGAAGGGGCATATTTCATTACGATGGAGTATATCCGTGGTGAGGACCTGAGAAGTTTCATACATAGGTCAGGACAATTAGCAGTGGGAACAGCTATAAGAATTGCCAAACAGGTATGTGAAGGGCTAGCTGAAGCTCATAAGTTAGCAGTGGTGCATCGTGACTTAAAGCCTAGTAACATCATGATTGATAAAGATGGAGATTCTCGGATTATGGATTTTGGGATAGCCCGTTCCCTCATGGCTAAAGGTATAACAGATACGGGAGTGATGATCGGTACACCTGAATACATGAGTCCTGAGCAAGTGGAGGGGAAGGAAACGGATCAGAGATCGGACATCTATTCTCTAGGAGTGATTCTGTATGAAATGGTTACAGGGAGTGTTCCCTTTGGAGGAGATACGGCCTTAAGTGTTGCCATGAAGCATAAGATGGAAGAGCCTTCTGATCCAAGAACCCTCAATGATCTGGTGTCTGAGGATCTGAGCCATGTGATCCTCTGGTGTTTGAGAAAGGATAAAATGGCAAGGTGCCAGACGGCCAAGGAACTCCTTTTTGAACTCGCCAATATAGAGAAAAGAATTCCCATTACAGAGAGGATTCACACAGCGGAAGAGCCTCGATCGGAAACAGCGGGCATATCATATGGCCAAAACTCTATCGCAGTGCTTCCGTTTATAAACATGAGCGCCGATCCTGAACAGGAGTATTTTTGTGATGGCATGGCCGAAGAGGTCATTAATTCATTGACTAAGATCAAGGACCTGAGGGTTGTTGCCCGAACTTCTGCATTTTCATTCAAGGGCCAGAATTTGGATGTCCGCGAGATTGGGAAAAAATTAAGCGTTGGGAAGATTCTAGAGGGGAGTGTACGAATAGCCGGAAACCGGATTCGCATCACAGCCCAACTGATCAACGTCGCTGATGGCTATCACTTATGGTCGGATCGCTATGACCGCGAGCTGGGAGATGTTTTTGCAATACAGGATGATGTCACCATGGCAATCGTGGATAACTTGAAACTCAAGCTTTTAAGCCAAGAGAAGGCGGCAATCCTGAAACGCGACACAGATGATGTGGAGGCTTACAATTTGTATTTGAAGGGAAGCCACTATTTGCTAATGTACGGAGGTACAGGATTCAATGAGGCCATCGAGTGTTATCGGCAGGCACTCCAAAAAGATCCGACCTATTCAATGGCTTATTACGGGCTGAGCGAGGTCTACATAGCCATGTCTTTTTGGGGAAATGTTCCTCCCAAAGAGGCCATACCCAAGGCGAAAGCATACGCAAAAAAAGCTCTGGAGATAGATGACACCAATGGCGAAGCCCATGGTGCATTGGGATTCATACATACCATTCATGACTGGGACATGAAAGCAGCAGAGAGGGAACTCAAACAAGCCATCGATTTACGCCCAAACTCCGCAATCAATCGAATGTATTATTCTTGGCTATTATCCCATTCAGAAAAGCATGAGGAGGCTACAGCTGAAGCGATACGTGCACAGGGGCTGGATCCGATCTCGAGCTTCATCAATGCATTTGTAGGCCTTTCGTTTTTCTTCCCCGGCCAGTTTGACAGAGCGGCTGAAGAATTGCAAAAAGTGATAAAGATGAATCCAGACTCTTACCTGGCACGCTATCATCTGGGAATGGTTTATACTGCTCAATCAAACAGGGAGGGTGCCATCGCAGAATATGAGAAAGCCGTTGAGTGCTCTGATGGAGTTCCTTTTATAGAGATGCTTCTTGCCCTCAATTATTATGACTACGGAAAGAGGGACCAAGCAGAAAAGATGTTTGAGAGTTTAAAGCAGCGAGCAAAACATGAATATGTCCCTCCAACCTGTTTCTTCTTGATGAATCTTGTTCTGGGACGATTTGGAGAAGCGAAACAATGGCTGAAAAAAGCCGGAGAAGAGCATGACAGTTATCTCTGTTGGATGAGAATCATGCCTGCAGATTTCTATCTCCATGAATCAAGAATTAAGGCATTGCTGAAAAAAACGGGTATCAAAATGATGGTCGGTAAGACGATCTCCCGTTACAGGATTGTAGAGGATGGCAGCAACAGCTAAGCGGCATATGATCTGCCGATAGGAATTCTGAGAAGACAAAGCCATCGAAAACTACGAGAAATTCCTCTCCCTCTGGATATCCGCTGATTCAGATCTCCCCGAGGTGGAAGATGAGAAGAATAGGTTGGATGGTTTGAATATCCGCTGAACTATATGTCGCGAAATTAATTATTTCACGCCATTTTATTTGCCTAAGAATTAATTTAAAGAATTCATAAACTAATATTTGTCATCTTGTCCAGTTGACACTTTTCCTGTCTATCATTATCTTTTTATCGCTAAACATTGAGGGAACTTTTTACTGCTTCAAAGGTATAATTTTACAGAGAGGAAAAACAACAGAATCCATGGATGACAGGTTTCTTATCGAACAGTCCTTAAACGGCAACAAGAATGCCTTCAGACTGCTGATTCTTCGTTACCAAAGAATGGTTTTTTCCTTTCTGGGAAAATTTTTGTTTCAAGTACAGATCCTAGAAGACCTAGCCCAGGAGACTTTCTTGAGAGCATATAGACATATTGCTGACTTTAATGCAGAAAAGGGTGCTTCATTCTCTACCTGGCTCATTACAATTGCCCGCAATCTTGCCATCAACGAAAAAGCGAAAAAAAAATGGAGGAGAGAGCATCCGAGCAGTTTCAAGGATATAAATCAAGCTATAAGTAAAGAAAGTCCCCAGGATATGCTGGAAAAACGTAATCTGATTTCCCGAGTTCACAATGCAATAAACCAGCTTCCAGAGAAATTCCAAACAGCAGTGATTCTTTCTTATTTTGATGAGCTTTCAATAGAAGAGATAGCCCAGATCGAAGAATGTCCCGTAGGCACCGTCAAATCCCGTGTATTCCGAGGAAAACAGATCTTGAGACAAATTCTTGAAAAGGAGAGAGTGCTATGAGGAATTCGCAGCGTCCCTGTCATCGTATACAGGAAGATATTGCATGCGGCAGGGAACTAAGCCAAGAGGATAATCAACATATTTTTTCCTGTAGCTCCTGTTCCGATGTTGCAGCGAAAGTCGCAGAGTTGGATTCGCTTGTCTGTAAGGTATTTGACCAGGAAATACCCATCGACTTTGCAGACAGAGTGGTGGCAAAAATAGCGGAAGAAGAAAGCAAGGGAGGCAATCTCTTTTCACAGTGGCTTGCTCTCTTGGAAAGGATATTTTATTCGAGAGCTGTTCAATGGGCGCTGGTGGGAATTGGTTCGGTTTTTGGTCTGTTCAAAATATTCAGATTCTTTTTAGTTCATGGATTCATATAGCCTGAATTATTTATGTGTGAAGAACATTCTATCTGGAGTTTAGGCCAAGAATAAAATGATAGTTTCTTTAGGATGAAAGATGGAAGGTAAAAAAATCAAGTTCAAAGAAAGGAAACCCCTTTTTGCCTTGGCTCTTTCCTTGTTTCTGATCGGTTTGGGTCAGGTATACAACGGGAAGCTAAGGAAAGGAGTCCTTTTTTTCTTAATCTCGATCATCTTCCCTCTTCTCCTTTTCCAATTGAGTGTTGTTGGCCCTGAGAAAATGCTGATCGTGTTTCTTCTGTTGTCTCTTCTAGCAACTTTAGGCATATATATCTGGGCAGCTTTGGATGCTTGGAAGCAGGCCAAAAGGATTGGGGAGAATTATACGCTAAAAACCTACAATAAACTCTATATATACATCCTCCTTATTATCGTATTGAACCTTTTCTCTTTTGGAGCCATTTTTGACTGGCAAAAAATTTGCATTTTTGCTCTTCCGTATCGGATGTCAACTGGAAGCATGATACCCACTGTCCTTCCTGGAGATTTCATCATGACAGATAGGAGGATCGATCATTCAGCGGAAAACCATGGTCTGAAGAGAGGGGAGTTGGTGGTATTTAAGTATCCCCAAAACAAGAAAAAACATTTTATTAAAAGAGTCATCGGTCTGCCAGGAGATGAAATTGAAATCAAAGGGATGGAGCTTTTTGTAAACGGAGAAAGAAGAACAAGCAAAGAGGTGTCGTCTTTAGAGGGGAGACGAGATGAGAATATCACAGAAGGAACGATCGCTTTCTATGAAGAAGGCGATTTGGGGACCTATATTATCTTTTTTATTGTGGATACACCAAGAGAGAATCTGAGCGTTGTTGTACCGGAAGGCTATTGTTTTGTCCTTGGTGACCACCGTGACAAAAGTGCAGATTCGCGTCATTGGGGGATGGTTCCTCTCGACGATGTTATCGCAAGAGCTAAGCAGATCTATTATTCCTTTAATCCTGAGGGAGGAATCCGGTGGGAACGCATTGGAAAGCTCCTGTGATGGAAGAGGACAGGATTCAAGTGAGGCGCCGTATCTCAAATGCTCTAATATCACCGAGGTAGAGGATGCACGAATGAGGCTGGCTGGGTTGAAATAGTAGAATTCTATGTTCATTAATGATAAATTATTTTGGGAATGGAGGTAATAAAAATGATTAAACGAGTCCATGAGCATATAATTTCAGAGCTTCAACAGAATGCTCGCACTGATACGATTTTTGTCCTCACAGCGATTCTTCTCAACC